>OOKD01000021.1_pt1 | contig 207212 bp, 184 predicted proteins | sample 1691731 | NCBI WGS metagenome assembly OOKD01 (sample SAMN05831947, study PRJEB22555) | human gut metagenome | isolation source: Skin biopsy | host: Homo sapiens
AAGGCATGACCGCTCTCGCCACACCACAGATCGAGGAGGTACCGCCCCTACAGATTACACCCAAGGCCGCCTGAACGATGCGGCCCGGTGGCACACCTGAAATTACACCACGTTGACGGACACGACCCGCTTTTTCGTCAGGGCAGGCATGCCTGCCCTGACGAAAAGAGAGCCGGTTTTCACATAAAGACCGGACCAGAGACGGGGTGAGGCTCATCCAGCTGACGAGCTAACCTACCAATGGCCTGATTTCCGGGGAGCAGGTCAGTTGCTATATAAACGAACGGCAGAAGCTGGGGAACCGGCGAGGCGTCCCAAACGGCCGGAAGTGGGTCTCTGCTGCCGCTGAGTTACGGAATGCGACGTGCTGGCTGAGGCCGTCGCGCTGGAACGCTGGGTCACTCACGGCTGGAATAGCGAGTCAGATTGAAGCGAACCGACGTCGACGGGAAGAGCGGCTCAGGCGCGGGGCGTGGCGGCCGTCATGGGACCCGAAACGACGCTCGGATGCGAGACGCGATGGCATATCCGAATCGATAACCTTCGACCCAAGGCGGTCAATATCGAACCATCGCAGCCAAATTATTTTGGGGGACGAGATGATGTCGCTGATCGCACCGTGTCTGCAAAAAGCGCAGATTTCTGCCGATTTTGCCTTGACAATGGTGACCCCTACGGGAATCGAACCCGTGTTTCAGCCGTGAAAGGGCCGCGTCCTAACCGCTAGACGAAGGGGCCGCCGCGATGGCGTTGGGGGCCATTAGGGGAGGGCGCCCGGCCGGTCAAGCCGCTTTCGGATGGGGATTTTGCGCGCCGCTCACTCGACCCAGGCGGCGTCGTCGAGATGAAGCTCGGCGACCGCCCGGCCGCTCCAGTCGTCACGCCGTACGCGCCCGGCCAGCCACAGCCGTCGGTGGGGCGGGGCGGCGAGCAGCGTCTGCCCAAGGGCGGTGTCGGCGGCGCGGAACGCCATGGCCTTGAAACTGCGGCCGTCGTCGCCGGCGACGATGGCGCGCACGTGATTGACGCCCACGCGGTCGACCTTGATCAGGCGCACAGGCCCGGTCGCGATCCGCGGCGCCGGCCATCCCGTGCCATAGGGCCCGCCCGCGTCGAGCGACTCCACCAGCGCGGGCGTGACGCCGCCTGGCGCCACGACGGCGTCGAGCCGCAGCGAGCGTCCCTCCCGCGCAATGGCGACCGCCGCGGCGAGCCGTTCCTCCAAGAAATCGGCGAGGGCCTCGATCTTGTCCCCGGCCACGGTCAATCCCGCCGCCATCGCATGACCGCCCCCCGCCAGCAGCAATCCGTGCTCGCGCGCCGCCAGAATGGCCGCGCCGAGATCGACGCCCGTGATCGACCGGCCCGATCCCTTGCCCATACCATGTTCGTCAAGCGCGATGACGATCGACGGCCGGTCCAGCCTTTCCTTCAACCGCCCGGCAACGATGCCGATGACGCCGGGGTGCCAGCCTTCGCCCGCAACCACGGTCACCATGCGATCGTCGCGCGCGCGCTCCTCTGCGACCACCTGGACATCCGCTTCGATCGTGCGGCGTTCCTCGTTGAGCCGATCCAGTTCGACCGCGATGGCCTGTGCCTCCGCGGCATCGTCGGTGACGAGCAGCCGGACGCCGAGGTCGGCCCGACCGACTCGACCCCCCGCATTGATCCGTGGCCCGAGGGCAAAGCCCAGGTCCTGGCATGTCGGGGCTCGCGTCAGGCGCGATGCCTCGATCAGCGCGGCGATGCCGACGTTGCGGCGCTGAGCCATGACTTTGAGCCCCTGCGCCACGAACGCGCGGTTCAGCCCGCGCAGCTGGGCGACATCCGCCACGGTTCCCAGTGCGACGAGGTCCAGCAGGTCGAGCAGCCGCGGCTCCGCGCGATCCGCGAAGAAGCCGCGGGCGCGCAACGTCCGGATCAGCGCCGCGCCGAGCAGGAAGCAGACGCCCACCGCGGCAAGGTGACCGTGCGCCGCCGCCTCCGCCGCCTCGTCCAGACGGTTCGGATTGACCAGCGCATGAGCGGGCGGCAGCGCCGACAGGCATTTGTGGTGGTCGACGACTACGATGTCGGCAGGTGCAGCGCGCGCCGCCTCCAGCGCCTCGAACGCCTGCGCGCCGCAGTCCACCGTCACGATCAGCGACGCGCCCTCGCCGGCAAGTCGCAGCAGCGCGGCGCCCGAGGGGCCATATCCCTCCATCAGGCGATCGGGAATATAGGGGCGGGCCGTCAAACCCAATGCGCGCAGCAGGCGGATCAGCAGCGCGGCGGACGTGGCGCCATCGACGTCATAATCGCCGAACACCGCCACCTGCTCGCGGCGCTCGACCGCATCGGCGAGCCTGTCCGCCGCGCGGTCCATGTCGCGAAAGATCGAGGGATCGGGCATGAAGCCGCGGATCGACGGCAGGCGATGGGCGTCCAGCGCCTCCCGCGGGCAACCGCGGGCGAGCAGCAATTGCGTGACCAGATCGTCCGTGCCGAAGCCTTCGCGCGCATCGGCGGCGAGGCCGCGCCAATGCCACGGCTGGCCGAGGAAGGACGAGGCGACGCCGAGCGCGAGCGGCGGCCCCGCGGCGCCGACGTCGCCGGCGACGGAATCGGAAGGACGAGGCGGCATCAGTAGCGCGTCCAGCGCCCCTCGCGAAACCATTTGGTGACGACGTACTTCGTCCCCTCCACCACGGCCATCCCCTCGTGGAGGGTCAGCGTGTTGGGGCTGCCGTCGGGATTCATGTTGTTCCACGCCAGCAGCATGCCGGCGCGGGGCGCGACCTTGAACCCCGCCTGGGGGAACCAGGTGGCACCGCCGTCCTGGACGTCGTTGAGGTAGATCATCGCGGTCCAGGTGCGCTGGCCGCCCGACTTCGCCATCGCCGCCCAATAGCTCTCGGTGTCGTGGAAATAATCGTGATGCGCGCGAAACTGCTGCCCGGGGGCGTAACGCTGTCCCTGCATCGTCTCCCCCTGCTCGGGCGCGATCCCGAGCAGCGCGGCGATCGCCTCGTCGATCGGACGTATGTCGGGCGACCAGCGATCCATGTCGCAGCTTTCGCTGGTGCGAAAGTCGTCGCCTGCCTTGTCGGACAGAAGGGTCGACGGGCGGCGATTGGCGTCGATGACGCCGATCAGCATCGCGCACTGTGCGGGCGTAAGGAAATCGAGCTGATAATAGGCCTGTACACCGGCCACGCCGGCCGACACGACGGCCGGATTGTCATCAAGGCGGCGGACGACCTGTTCGCCGATCAGCTGGCGAAGCGGGTTGGCGGCGGAGGCGGAAGGCTTGCGCGCGAACATCTCTGCGGGATGCCGCCGCTCGGCGGCAAAGGCAAGGGGCGGCGGGAGCGCGCGGGGCGGCGATGCGATCGGCCGCCGCCCCGACACGCCGGGTCAGAAGAAGATGTCGTAGACCACGTCGACCACCCGGCCGCTGCGCAGATCGACGAGCAGCGCATCGTCGTAGTAACGCACCCAGCGATACGGCCCATAGGCTTCGGGCAGGCGATAGTCCCAGGGATCGTCGATCCAGTAGTTCGATCCCCACAGGCCCGAATAGAGGGTCGAGCCGATCGAGAAGCGGCGGTATCCATAGCCCCAGCCGGACGGCGCATAATAATGCGGCAGGCGGTATGCGCCCCGGTTGTTCGCGCGATACCGGCCCCAGTCGTACCGGCGATCGTCCCGCCAGCCGCGATTCCACGCGCCGCGATCACCACCGCGCGGACCATCCCAGTTCGGCTGCCGGTTCCAGTCGCCGCCGCGCCAGTCGGGGCGCCCGGCGGCGAGCGGCGGGCGGGCGCCGCCGTCGCCGCGGTCCCAGCCGGGCCGGCGATCGCGCCAGGCGGCGCCGTCCTGTGCTCGTTGCGGGCGACCGTCCACTGCGGCCGGCCGGTCGCGCCAGTCCTGACGGCCTTCGGGGCCGGCGCCGCGATCGGGCCGATCGGCGCCGTCCGGCCGGCGCCAGCCGCCGCCATTGGGATCGCGCCATCCGCCGCGGTCCCCGCCACCGGGTCGGTCGAACCGGCGCTGGGCATCGTTCGCCGCAGGCTGTCGATCGTCACGACGATCCTGCCACGGACGCTCGGCGCGAAAATCCGGACGCGCGCCTTGGAAGCGGCCGGGATCGCCGGGGGCGGGTTGCGGCGCGGACGCGGGCGGCGCGCCATGGGCGTCGCCGGGGGCGCGCGGACGCTCCGGCCTCCCGCCCCGATCACCACCCCATGGGCGACCGCCATCCTGCGCCTGCGCCTGCGCCGCAGCCGGCACCAGCATCGATGCCGCGAGCAGCGCCTTGATAAAGGTCTTCATTGCCTGCCGTCCTCACTCGCCGGCGCACGAGCCGGCCCCGATCATGCATGATATTTGCATGAGCGCGGGTGTGTCGAAGCTGAATTGCTCCGTCAGCGTTGCGAAAGGAAACGAACGGCCCGTCCGGTCACCTGGGCGGCGGCGGCACGAGAGCGGGGACCGCGCGCGCGGCGTCGGCCGGATCGATTCCGGGGCGGGCGCCGGCGGGGATCGTCTCCTCGCCGCGAAGCGCTCGGCCGGCACGCTGCACGGCTTCGATCAGGCGCGGGTAGACGCCGCATCGGCAGATGTTGGGCAACGCCGCCTCGATCGCCTCTTCTCCTGGATCGGGCGTGCGGCGCAGCAGCGCCTGCGCCGCCATGATGATGCCCGGGATGCAGAATCCGCATTGCGGCAGATTGGCGGCGATGAAGGCGAGTTGCAGCGGATGATTGCGCTCGCGCGACAAGCCTTCGATCGTCGTGACATAGCTGCCCTCGATCCGGCCGATCGGCACGGTGCACGCGGCGACCGCGCGTCCGTCGATGTCGACGATACAGGCACCGCATTCTCCCGTGCCGCAGCCATATTTCGCGCCGGTGAGATTGGACGCGTCCCGGAGCGCCCACAGCAGCGGCGTGTCGGGATCGAGCTTGTACTCGACCGGCTGGTTGTTGACCGTGAGGCGCGCCATGACGAATGCCCTAGCCGAAAAGCGGCCGTACGATCCAGCGATGCGCCAACATGCTTGCGTCGCGCGGCGATCTGCGGAAAGCCTCCGCCGTCGCAAGGGCTTCTTGCCAGGTCGGCAGGCGCCCATCCCGGCAGCTTGCCAGCATGGCACGGGCGTGCTTGTAGATCTTGAAACCGATTACATGGGAAGAGAGGGGCCGCGCGCCACATGGCAATCAACGTCACCACCCACCAGCCGGACGGCGCCGCTGCCGGCGATGCCGCCCACGGCTATGACGCACCCGACCTGCGCGTGTTCGTCATCGCGCTGTTCTTCATCTTCGGCGGCATCACCAGTCTCAACGACATCATCATCCCGAAGCTGAAGGAGCTTTTCACGCTCGACCATGCGACGTCGATGCTGGTCCAGTCGGCCTTCTTCCTCGCCTATGCGCTCTTCTCCTTGCCCGCGGCGGCCATCGTGCGGCGCGCGGGGTACATGCGCACCGCGTCGATCGGCCTGGTCACCATGATGGTGGGCTGCCTGCTCTTCATCCCGGCGGCGCAGAGCGCGAAGTTCGAGATGTTCCTGGCGGCGCTGTTCGTGCTGGGCGCGGGCATCACCATCGTCCAGGTCGTCGCCAATCCGCTGATCTCGCTGCTCGGCAAGCCGGAGACGGCGTCGAGCCGCCTGACCTTCGCGCAGGCGTTCAACTCGCTGGGCACCACCATCTTCCCGCGCGTCGGTTCGTCGCTGATCCTGGGCGGCCTCGCCAGCGTCAGCGCCGCCTCGCTGAGCGGCGCCGCGCTCGTTGCCTATCGCCAGGAAGCGTCGCAGGCGATCGTCCATACCTATATCGGCCTTGCCGTCGCGCTCGCGATCATCGCGGCCGTGGTCTGGACCCGGCGCAACCGGCTCAACGAGGAACAGGACCAGACGGGCAGCATCCTCCACGCCTTCAGCCTGCTGAAGCGGCCGCGCTTCGCGATGGGCGCGGCCTGCATCTTCCTGTACGTCGGCGCGGAAGTGTCGATCGGCTCGGTCATCGTCCTGTACCTGATGCAGTCGTCGGTGTTCGGGATCAGCGACCAGGCCGCGGGCAATTACGTCGCTTATTATTGGGGCGGTGCCCTGGTCGGCCGGTTCATCGGATCCTACGTCCTGACGCGCATCGCGCCGGGCAAGGTGCTGGCGGCGGTGGCGACGGGCGCGATCGCGCTGATCCTCGTGTCCGCCAATTCGACCGGTACGCTGGCGGGGTGGACGCTGCTGGCCATCGGCCTGATGAACTCCATCATGTTCCCGACCATCTTCAGCCTCGCCAGCGAGGGGCTGGGCAAGCGCGCGGCGGAAGGATCGGGCGTGATCGCCACCGCGATCGTCGGCGGCGCCATCGTGCCGCCGCTGACCGGGCTGGTCGCGGACGCCAGCGGATCGATGCAATTCTCGCTGATCCTGCCGGCGATCTGCTATGCGATCATCCTCGCCTACGGCCTCTACGCCCGCAAACCGGTGCGCGAGGTCGAGGGCGCCTGACGCCGTTCAGGGCTCGGCGTCGGCCGAGCCCTTTCGCGGCGCGGGCCGGCCGAGCACGAGGCTCGCATCGGAAAAGCGGATCGGCGTGCGCAGGCCACGGATCGGCTGCTGGTCCAGCACCATGCCGCGCGCGACGACCTGCGGGTCGGTCAGGGCCTGCTCGACCGTATTGATCGGTCCTGCGGGCACCCCGGCGACCTCGAGCCGGGCCAGCAGGTCGTCGCGGCCGAAAGTGCGGGTCCTGTCGGCGATCGCGGCGAACAGCGGCTCCTGGTGGTCCAGCCGGCCGGCGTTGGTCGCCCATTCGGGCTGTGGAGACAGCGCCACCACGTCGCAGAAGCGGCGGAACTGCCCGTCATTCCCGACCGCGAGGATGAACCAGCCGTCGGCGGTCTCGAACACTGCATAGGGCGACACGTTCATGTGCGCGTTGCCGACGCGCGGCGGACTGTCCCCGGTCGCGAAGTAATTGGCGGCCTGGTTGGCGAGCACGCCGACCATCGTGTCGAGCAGCGCCATGTCGATATGCTGGCCGCGCCCGGTGCGGCCGCGCATCGCCAGCGCCGCCTGGATCGCGATGACGCTGTAGAGGCCGGTGGCGATATCCGCCATCGCGACGCCGATCTTCTGCGGCGCGCCGTCTGGCTCGCCGGTCAGGCTCATCATCCCGCTCATGCCCTGGACGATGTAATCATAGCCCGCGCGGGCGGCATAGGGGCCGTCCTGCCCGAAGCCGGTGATCGAGCAATAGACGAGGCGCGGGTTGAGCGCGGACAGGCTGGCATAGTCGAGGCCGTATTTGGCGAGGCCGCCGACCTTGAAATTCTCGATCAGCACGTCGGATTCGGCGGCCAGCGCCCTGATCTGCGCCTGACCCTCCGCCGTCGTGAAATCGACGACGTGGCTCGTCTTGCCGCGGTTGCAGGCGTGGAAATAGGCGGCGTCGCGGCTGCCGTCGGGATTGGTGACGAACGGCGGGCCCCAGGTGCGGGTGTCGTCGCCGGCGGGCGCTTCGATCTTGGTGACCTCAGCCCCGAGATCGGCGAGCACCTGTCCGGCCCAGGGGCCGGCGAGGATGCGGGCGAGCTCGAGGACCCTGAGCCCGGCGAGGGGGGCCGACGCGCAGCCCGCCCCGGAGGGGGAGGGGGCTGGCCCGCCGTCGCTCAAAACGCGGCGATCCCGGTGATGGCGCGGCCGAGGATCAGCGCGTGGACGTCGTGCGCGCCCTCGTAGGTGTTGACAGTCTCCAGGTTCATGACGTGACGCATGACCTGATATTCGCCGGAGATGCCGTTGCCGCCGTGCATGTCGCGCGCGGTGCGGGCGATGTCGAGCGCCTTGCCGACATTGTTGCGCTTGACGATCGAGACCATCTCCGGCGCGAAGCGGCCTTCGTCCATCAGGCGACCGACGCGCAACGAAGCCTGTAGCCCGAGTGCGATCTCGGTCTCCATATCGGCGAGCTTCTTCTGGTACAGCTGGCGCCCGGCGAGCGGCGTGCCGAACTGCTTGCGGTCGAGCCCATATTGCCGCGCGGCGTGGAAGCAGAATTCCGCCGCGCCGAGCGAACCCCAGCTGATCCCGTAGCGCGCCCGGTTGAGACAGCCGAAGGGACCCTTCAGGCCCTCGACGTTCGGCAAAAGGGCGTCCTCGCCGACCGCGACCTCGTCCATCATCACCATGCCGGTGATCGACGCGCGCAGGCTGAGCTTGCCCTCGATCTTGGGCGCGGACAGGCCCGTCATGCCCTTTTCGAGCACGAAGCCGCGGATCGCGCCGCCATGCGCGTCGCTCTTCGCCCAAATGACGAAGACGTCGGCGATCGGGCTGTTCGAAATCCAGGTCTTGGCGCCGGAGATCAGATAGCCGCCGTCGACCTTGGTCGCGCGGGTCGTCATGCCGCCCGGATCTGATCCGGCGTCGGGTTCGGTCAGGCCGAAACAGCCGATCCATTCGCCGCTCGCGAGCCTGGGCAGGTACTTGCGGCGCTGTTCGTCCGATCCATAGGCGTGGATCGGATACATGACGAGGCTCGACTGGACGCTCATCATCGAGCGGTAGCCCGAGTCGATCCGCTCGACCTCGCGGGCGACGAGGCCATAGGCGACATAGCTGGCGCCGACGCCGCCGAATTCCTCCGGGATCGTCGGGCCGAGCAGGCCGAGTTCGCCCATTTCGCGGAAGATCGCCGGGTCGGTGTGCTCGTGCTGGAAGGCCTCGACGATGCGGGGCGCGAGCCGGTCCTGCGCATAAGCGCGCGCGGTGTCGCGGATCATGCGTTCGTCTTCGCTTAGCTGCTCGTCGAGCAGGAACGGGTCCGCCCAGTCGAACTTGCCCATGCCGGCCATCGTCTCACTCTCCTTTTGGAGGGTCCGGTACGGCGGTTGCGGCGGGGAGGCAACCACCTTCCCCGCCGGCCGGCGGAAGCGGCAGGTCCGTCACAGGCCGAAGCGCAGCGTCGCGCGCAGATCGCGGCCAGCGAGGGGGGCAAAGTCCTTCAGGAAGCTGGAATGCCGCCGGGCGACCACGTCGAAGACGTTGTTGGCCGAGAGCAGCAGACTGGTCCTGCTGTCCGCGCCGAAGGGCTTCAGCGACACCGACGCGTTGACCATCGTATAGGCCGGCGTGCGGGTTTCGAAGGCCGCGATCCGGCCTTGCGCGAGGGCGTGTTCCACCTCGACCCGGCCGCTCAGCCGGTCGCCCTGCGCCTCGATGCCGCCGAGCAGGCGCGCGGGCGGGATGCGCGGCACCGGCCCCTGGTCGACGATCGTCGCGCGGACATAGTCGCCGAGCAGGTCGGCATTGATCGCATAGCCGCCGAGCTGCCCTAGCTTCACCGATCCGTCCGCCTCGAAGCCCCAATAGCGGGCATCGCGCTGTTGATACTGGAAACAGGGCAGATCGACGACGCGGCCGGACGGCGCGGCTGCCGCGGCGCAGACCGCCTGATCGACCTGGTTTTCAGAGATGTAGTTGGTGAACCAGTTGTAATAGGCCGATGCGTCGAGGCTGAAACCCGGACCGTGCGCGTGCAGCGTCGCCTCGAGCCCCCACGACTTTTCGAGGCGGAAGTCCGGATTGCCGAGCTCGTACGCCTGCGTCCCGGCGTGGGCACCGTTCGCGAACAGCTCCTCCGCCGAGGGCGCGCGCTCCGTGCGCGAACCGTTGAGGCCAATGCGGATCGTGTCGGTCACCGCGTAGGACGCGCCAAGCGACCCCGACACCGCGTCGAAATGGCGCTTGCCGGCGAAGAAGCGGAGGTCGCCGGCGGGCGTGCGCGCGGCAAGATCGCTCACCTCGTAGCGCAGGCCTCCCTCCGCGCGGAACGGGCCGCTGGCAAATTGCTGGAGCGTGAAGAAGCCCGTCTGGTTGGTCTCGTTCCTTGGCAGGAAGGCCTCGTCGCCCTTCACGTCGAACTGGCGATTGAAATACTGGACGCCGCTCGCGCCCTGCCAGCCGCCGCGATTGGCCTGGACCAGTTCCAGCCGCCCTTCGAGCCCGTTGTTGAAGAAGGCGGTGCCGACGCTGCCGTCCTCACCCAGCTCGAAATGGCGATAGGTCGCCTGACCGGCGCGGATGCGGATGCGGTCGAGAAAGCCGCCGCCGGTCTGTACCTCGCCGCGCAGGTCGACGCGGTTCTGGACCACGGACAGGCGCGGCGCCTCCTGAGCCTGGCCGACGGCGGTCGCGTAGCGGATCGGCACCCCGTACAGGCTGTCATAGTGGCTGTAGCTGACGCCGAGATTGCCGGTGTCGGTGATGATCGATGCGCCCGCACCCGCGGTCCAGGTCTCGGCGGCGGAATTGGGCAAACGGCCGCGCAAGCGCGCGGCGGCGGCGAAGTCGATCGGCTCCTCTGCGTCCGGCTGCGGCAGACCGACCTGGCTGAGCGCGGCGGCGCGCGCCTGCGGCGAGAGCAGATAGCCGCGCCCGGTCCGCAGATCGTCGGACTTGAGGTAGGAACCATCGGCGTGCAGGACGAGATGCTCCCCGACCGCGACGTCGCCCGCCGCGCCGGCCGAGCGTTCATTCGCAGCCGAGCCGTAATTGGCGATACCGTTCAGGCGATAGCCGTCGCGCGGCACGCTGCGCGGGATGCGGGTGTCGATCACGTTGACGACGCCGCCGACGGCCGACGATCCGAACAGCAGCGCGGAGGGGCCGCGGAGCACCTCGACCCGTTCGGCGAGCAACGGGTCGATGATCACCGCATGATCGACGCTGGTGTTGCTGACGTCGATCGAGCCGATGCCGTCGGTCAGCACGCGGACGCGATCGCCCTGAAAGCCGCGGAGGATCGGGCGCGACGCGCTGGGGCCGAACGACGTCGCGGATACGCCCGGCTGACGGGCCAGCGTCTCGCCGATCGTCGGGCGCAGTTCGCGGGTCAGCGCCTCGCCCGACAGCACGGTGGTTCCCTGCAGGACGTCGCGCTCGCTCTGATCGACCGGCGCGGTGACGATGATGTCGCGCCGCTGGTCCTGCTGCGCGGCCTGGTCGGCATTCGGCCCGGTCTGGTCGGCGAGCGGTAGGGCGGGCAGCGCGAGCGCGGCGACGCCGGCGAGCAGGATGGGCGTGATCATCGATACTCCAAGCAACTGAACGACGAGTTAGTCGGCGGTCACCTAGACGTCATGTTACATTATATCAAGTCTTGATGAGCGCGACGATCATGCGTCGTCGATCAGGAGGATCGCGACCCTCGCGGTGTCTTCGGTCCGATGCTCGACGTGCAGATCGGCGACGAAGGCGCCGCGTACCGGCAGTTCCGCCTGCGGCAGCGCCGACAGCCAGCACTGGCGATCACCGCCCCCCAGCGCGAGCGTCAGGCGCAGGCGGTGCCCCGCGAAGGTCGCGCTTGCCCATGGCTGCTCCTCGTGGCCGATAACCTCGATAGCGACTTGATATGTCTCGGCATTTTGGTGCAGCGCGCGCAGCAATCGTGCGATTGCTCCAAAATGGAAGTTCACAAAAGTCACGGTCGTTGCTCCCCCATGAAGGCGCGGACGCGGGCGATCAGCGCGGCGCGCGGCAGCCGGCCTTCGCGAAGGTCGCGGACCAGCCGCGGGTCGTTGACCGCCAGTCGGCCAAACACGCTGGGCTTCATCCCGTGACGTCGCAGATAGGCATTGATGTCGGCGAGCAATGTCATCGTCTCCCTCCCGAGTCCGAATCTCTTGTTCTTGAAATGTTCTCTCAAATCCAACTTGTCTAGGAAATTTTCCTACGGTACCGTCCTGACGTGGAGCGACACGATCCAAGGGCGCGCTTGCGTGCGCTGACGGAGGCGCGCGGCGTCAGCCTGGCGGCGCTGTCGGCGATGCTCGGCCGCAACGCCGCGTACCTCCATCAGTTCGTGACCCGGGGTTCGCCGCGTTCACTGGCGGCGGACGACCGTCGCAGGCTGGCGGATTTCTTCGGCATCGACGAGGCGGAGCTCGGCGCCGAGCCGCCGCGGAATGCTTTCCCGCTGCCGCGGCTGGACGTCGCCGCGTCCGCCGGTCCCGGGTCGCTGGTCGATAACGAGACGCTGCTCGGCACGGCGGCGATCGACCCGGCGCTCGCGCGACATCTCGGCCTGCGCGCCGGCAAGGCGGCGATCGTGCGCGTCCGCGGTGACTCGATGGAGCCGGGGCTCGTCGACGGCGACCTGATCGTCGTCGATCAGGCCAAGACGCGGCCGGACGCGCAGGGCGGCGTCTTCGTCGTCCGCATCGACGGCGCGGTGATGGTCAAGCGGGTGCGGGCAGGGCGGGGTGCGCTGGTCGCGACCAGCGACAATGTCGCCGCGCCACCGCCTCCACCGGGGCCGGTCGAGGTGATCGGTCGCGTCGTCTGGCTGATGCGGGCGCCGCGATAGGCGCCGCGCGAGCGGGGGTCAGCGACGCCGGTCGCGCAGCCAGATCGCGATCGCGCCGCCGCCGCCGATCGCGAGCCCGGCGAGGAATCCGATCGTCACCTGCCCCTCGACCAATCCGATCACGGCGCCCAGGATCGAACAGACGGCGATGAGGACGCCGCCGGCGGCGGAGGGAGGAGTGTCGGCCATGATGCGGCGTCCTGCCACGTCCCGCCGCGGGACGCCAGTACGGCCGATCCGTCCCGTCGCGGGAAGACGGGGACGCCGGGCGCCGGCCCCGTTTACCATCGCACGCCGCCGCGAGCCGTCGCGGCCCGCGAACTGGCACATTGCTTGTAATGGTCGAACCCATGTCCGTGCTGCATCCTTTCGCCGATTCCCCCATCCATGTCGTCGACGCCGACCAGGTCACCGAGGCGGCCAGTCTGCTCGCCGATTTCGGGGAACATGCCGCGCTGGAGGCTGCGATCCGCGCAGGCCGGATGCGCGACATCGGCAATCACGTGCATTTCTGCCGCTGGCGGCAGACCGAGCGGCTGATCGAACTTCTCGAGCGCGAGGAAGCGACCGGCACCGTGCACTGATCGGGTCCGTCGGCGCACCGGCGATGCTGCCGGGATGATCGGCAGGGGCCGTCCCGCCGATCGCCGCGCCGGACCCTCCCAGAGCCGCACCGGTCCCGTCCCGCGCCGGACCGAAGCCCGGGCAACCGACGTCGGGGCTGTCGCGGCGCGTCGCGGGGCGCTACAGACCATGGCATGACGGCGCGCTTTGGGTGGTTCGGGCTGAGCGCGACTGCCGCGGTTCTCCTTTCCGGGCAGGCATGTGCGCAGACGGCGCCGCCCGTCGCCGTGCCGCCGACGGACGATCCGGTGCCGCTCGATCCCAATGCACCGCTCGCGCCGATGCCCGACATCGGCGTCGCCTGGCCCGATCTCGGTACCGGGGCGGGCGCACCGGCGGCCGGCGCAGCGGCGGCGACGACGCGAACCGACGATGCGGGGGCGGAGCGGCGCTATGGCTGGCGGATCGACGGCATCGACGCGGTCGAAACGCCGCTGCTGCGCCGCCGCTTCGCGCAATTGTCGACGCTCGACGCCAATGACGGGACCGCCGCCAATGCCGCGCAGCTCGACCGGCGCGCGCGCGAGGATGCCGAACTGTTGACCACCCTGCTGCGCGGCGAGGGCTATTATGATGCGCGCGTCGCGACCCGGATCGAGCCGGGCGACAAGCCGGTCGTCGTGCTGTCGGCGGAGCCGGGGCAGCTCTATCGGTTCAGCGGCGTCACCGTCGCCGGGCTGGCGGGCGCGGGCGCGCAGGCGGCGCCGCTCCGCCAGGCGTTCGGGGTCAAGCCGGACGACCCGGTCAATGCCGATACGGTCGTGGCGGGGCAGGCCAGGCTGAAGACGGATCTGTCGCGGCAGGGCTTTCCCTTCGCCGAAGTCGGCGCGCCGGAACTGGTCGTCGACCATGCGACGCGGACGGCGACGCTCGATCTTCCCGTCACGACGGGGACCGAGCGGCGGTTCGGCCGGATCGTCGCGCTGCCCGGCAACCGGGTTTTCGGAATGGACCATGTGGCGGAGATCGCGCGCTTCTCTCCCGGCCAGCGCTACGACGCGGCGTCGCTGGACGATCTGCGCCGCGCGCTGATCCAGACCGGCCTTGTCTCGTCGGTAGAGGTGAAGCCGATCGACAGCGCCGCCGATCCCACGACAGTCGACGTCGGCGTCAAGCTGGAGCCGGCGCCGCCTCACACGATCGCGGGCGAGCTGGGCTATGGCACGGGCGAAGGCGCGCGGGCGGAGCTGAGCTGGACGCACCGCAACCTCTTCCCGCCCGAAGGCGGACTGACTCTGCGCAGCGTGCTCGGCACCCAGGAGCAGCTCGGCAGCATCGTCTTTCGCCGCAATAATTTCGAGGGTCGCGACCGCGTCCTCACCGCCGAATTCGCCGCCGCGCATACCGTGCGCAACGCCTATGACGCCAAGACCTTCTCGCTGTCGGGCAATCTGGAACGGCAGACCAACATCTTCTTCCAGAAGGCCTGGACCTGGTCTTTCGGCGCGGAACTGCTCGCCTCCGACGAACGCGACGTCATCGCCGCGACCGGGCAGCCGCGGCGGCGCACCTTCTTCATCGGCGCGCTGCCGACCAGCCTCAACTACGACGGCTCGGACGACCTGCTCAACCCGACGCGCGGTTTCCGTCTGGGCGGCCGCGTCAGCCCCGAGCTGTCGCTGCAGGGCGCGGTATTCGGCTATACCCGGGTCCAGCTGGACGGCAGCGCCTATCATCCGCTGACCGACGGCGTCGTGCTGGCGGGCCGGATACGGCTGGGATCGATCCTGGGCGCGCCGCGCGACCAGATCGCGCCGTCGCGGCGCTTCTACGCGGGGGGCGGCGCATCGGTACGCGGCTATGGCTATCAGGCGATCGGTCCGCGCGACGTCAACAACGACCCGATCGGCGGCCGAAGCCTCGCCGAATTCTCGATCGAAACCCGCGTCAGGGTGAAGGGGAATTTCGGCATCGTGCCGTTTCTCGGCGGCGGCAACATCTACACCAGCGCGCTGCCGGGGCTGAGCCGCTTCCAATATGGAGCCGGGATCGGCGCGCGTTACTATTCGAACTTCGGCCCGATCCGCCTCGACCTCGGCACGCCGCTCAATCCGCAGAAGGGCGACAGCCGCGTCGCGGTCTACGTCTCGCTGGGGCAGGCGTTTTGAGGCGCGCCTGGCGCTGGATCGCGGGGCTGCTGGCCGCGCTGCTGCTCGTCGTCGGCGTGGCCTTGGTCGTCGTCGACAGCGATGTCGGCCATCGCTGGGTCGCGACGCGGATCGGCACGATCCGCACGGCCAACGGCCTCCGCTTCGCGATCGGGCGGATCGACGGCTCGCTCTACGGGCGCAGCCGGTTGCGCGACGTGCGCGTCTACGATCTCGACGGGCTGCTGGTACAGGCGCCGGAGGCGACGCTCGACTGGCGTCCCTTGGCATGGTTGCGCAACCGACTCGACATTCGGGCGCTGATCGTACCGCAGGCGACGATGTTCCATGCACCGCGCACGCGACCCGGCGCCAAGGGCGGTCCGGTCCTGCCCGGCTTCGATATCCGCATCGGCCGCCTCGCTGTCGCGCGGCTGATGCTGGCGAAGCCGGTCCTCGGCAGCGCCCGTACCGGTCGGATCGAGGGAGATGCCGATGTCCGCGACGGTCGCGTGCGCGTCGCCCTCGATGCAGCCGTCGCGGGGACCGACCGCTTGCATGTGCGCATCGACGCTGAACCCGATCGCGACCGCTTCGACCTTGACGTGAAGGCGGCGGGCGCGCGCGGGGGCGTGCTCGCGCGCAGCCTCGCCCGCGGGCGTGCCGTCGCGGTCGCGATCGACGGAGACGGCAGCTGGACGCGCTGGCGCGGCCGGGCGGTCGCGCGTACGGCGGCGGCGCAGATCGCGGACCTGAAGCTCGCCGCCGATGCGGGGCGCTACCGCCTTGGCGGGCGCATCGCGCCCTCGTCGCTGCTCACCGGCAAGGCCCAGAGGCTGACCGCGCCGTCGGTCCGTGTCACGGGCGATGCGACCCTGGTGGCGCGACGTCTCGACGGGCGGCTGAGCCTCGCCAGCGCGGCGCTGACCGCGAATGCGACCGGCGGCATCGATTTGGCAGCGTCGGCGTGGCGGGGCGTCCGCATCCGGGCGCGCCTGCTGCGGCCGTCGGCGCTGTTTCCCAACATGAGCGGGCGCGACATCGTCGCCCGCGCGATCCTCGACGGCGGCTTCGCGGCGCCGCGGCTGGACTTCCGCGTCGCCGGTGCGCGGGTCGCGTTCGACCGGACGGGGTTCGAATCCGTCTATCTGGCCGGCGGCGGGCGGCTCGGTGCCAGCCCCGCGCGCCTCGTCGCGCGCTTCGCCGCCCGCCAGGTGACCGGCATCGGTGCCGTCGCTGGGGGGATCCTGCGCAACCTGTCGGTCGACGGACCCCTGCTGGTCACGTCGCGGCTGTTGCGCGGCGACGCGCTGAGGCTGCGGTCCGACCGGCTGCAGGGGCGGATCATGCTGGCGCTCGACCTGACCAACGGCCGCTACGAGGTCGGGCTGGTCGGCGCGCTGGGCCGCTATCTGATCCCCGGACTCGGCGTGGTGGACGTGCGGTCGTCGCTCCGCGTCGTCCCCGGGCCGGGCGGACACGGCACCCGGGTCGTCGGGCGGGGCAGCGCGGACGTGCTGCGGCTCGACAACGCCTTCTTCCGCACGCTTGCGGGGGGGCTGCCGCATCTGACCAGCGCGATCGAGCGGACCCCCGACGGCATCCTGCATTTCACCGACCTGCGACTGTCGTCGCCGCTGCTGCAACTGCGTGGCACGGGGTACCGCCGTCGCGACGGCAGCTTCCATGTCGAGGCAAGCGGCCGTCACCAACGCTACGGCCCCGTCCAGCTCAAGCTGGACGGCAGGATCGAACGGCCTGCGATCGACCTGCTGCTCCAGTCGCCGGCACCGGCGCTCGGCCTGGCGAACGTCCGGGCCCATCTCGATCCCACGCCCGACGGCTTCACCTTCGGCGCCAACGGCGGATCACGGCTCGGGGCCTTCGCGACACATGGTGCGATCCTGCTCCCCAAGGGCGGACAGGCCGCGATCGACATCGGTGACCTGACGATCGGCGCGACCGTGGCGCGGGGACGGCTGACCATCGTGCCCGGCGGCTTCGACGGTCGCCTCGCGGTCGCCGGCGGCGGGTTGGATGGGGGGCTGCGCTTCCGTCCCGTCGGTGACAATCAGGGCATCGCCGCGACGCTGGACGCACGCGACGCGCGGTTTGCGGGTGCGACGCTCCGCCGCGGGCACCTGGAGGCGAACCTCGTCCTCGATCCGGCCGGCACGACGATCGACGCGACGGCGACCGGGCAGGGCCTGCGGCAGGGGCGGCTCGTCCTCGCCCGCTTTGCCGGCAATGCGCAGCTGCGCGACGGCACGGGCACGATCAAGGGAACGCTCGCGGGGTCGCGGGGTCGTGGCTTCGACATCCATCTGTCCGCCGACGTCGCGCCCGACCGCTATGCGATCGCCGCGGAAGGCAGCGTGGACCGGCGCCCCTTGCGGCTGCTGTCGCCGGCGGTGCTGACGCGCGACGACGACGCATGGTCGCTCGCCCCGACCCGGCTGAGCTTCGCGGGGGGCACGGCCAGCATCGGCGGACGCTTCGCCTCGCAGGCGCTCACGCTGGATGCGACGCTGTCGGCGATGCCGCTTGCGATCCTCGACATCGGCTATCCGGGGCTGGGGCTCAGCGGACAGGCGTCGGGATCGCTGCGCTACGCCGACGGCGCGGACGGGCCGCCCACGGGCCGCGCCGACCTGACGATCCGCGGCCTCAGCCGCGCCGGCCTGGTATTGTCGTCTCGACCGATCGACGTCGGGCTCGCCGCCGCCCTGTCGGCCGACCGGCTGGGCGTGCGCGCGGTGATGGCGGCCGACGGTCGGACGATCGGGCGGGCACAGGCGCTGGTGAAGCCGCTGGGCAGCGGCGATCTGCTGACGCGCGTGACGCATGCGCCGCTGTTGGCGCAACTTCGCTACCAGGGGCCGGCCGACACGTTGTGGCGGCTGACGGGCGTCGAACTGTTCGACCTGTCGGGACCCGTCGCGATCGGCGCCGATGTCGGCGGCAGCCTGGTCGCGCCGTCGATCCGCGGCGCGATGCAGGCCAATGGCGCGCGCATCGAAAGCGCGACGACGGGCACGGTGCTGACGGGCGTGCAGGCGGCGGGTCGCTTCGCGGGGTCACGGCTGCGCATCGACCGCTTCGCCGCGGATGCCGGCAAGGGCGGGCGCGTCACCGGCACCGGCAGTTTCGACTTCGGTACCGGCCAGGGCGTCGGCCTCGATCTCGCTTTGCAGGCGGATCATGCGGTGATGATCGCGCGCGACGATATCGGCGCGACCGTCACGGGCCCGCTGACCTTCACGTCGGACGGCAGGGGCGGGCGGATCGCCGGCGAGGTCGTGCTGAACCGCAGCCGATACCGGCTGGGGCAGGCCAGCGCAGCGGCGGCCCTGCCGCAGCTCAACATCCGCGAGATCAACCTGCCGGGCGGCGGCGGGGACGAGGACGAGGCGCCGTCGACACCGTGGACGCTCGCGATCAAGGCGCATGCCCCTGGCAGCATGCTCGTCAGCGGCCTGGGTCTGTCGAGCGAATGGGGAGCGGACCTGACGATCGGCGGCCAGCCGAACAATCCGGCGATCACGGGGCAGGCGACGCTGATCCGCGGAGACTATGAGTTCGCGGGGCGCGAATTCACCCTGCAGCGCGGCATCATCCGCTTCGGCGGCGAGGTGCCGGCGAACCCCGCGCTCGATATCGCGGCGGATGCGAACACGACCGGCCTCAATGCCTCGATCCGGGTAACGGGAACCGCGCTGAAGCCCGAGATCGGCTTCACCAGCACCCCCGCGCTGCCGCAGGACGAGCTGCTGTCGCGTCTGTTGTTCGGCACCTCGATCACCAATCTGTCGGCGCCCGAGGCGTTACAGCTCGCCGCCGCGGTGGCAGCGTTGCAGAACGGCGGCAACGGGCTCAATCCGATCAATGCGGTGCGCCGCGCGGCGGGTCTCGACCGGCTGCGCATCCTGCCCGCCGATCGCCAGACGGGGCAGGGTACGTCGATCGCGGCGGGCAAATATGTGACGCGGCGATTCTATGCCGAGATCGTCACCGACGGGCAGGGCTATTCCGCGACCCAGGTGGAATTCCAGGTGACGCGCTGGCTGTCGCTGCTGTCGAGCATCTCGACGCTGGGCCGGCAGAGCGTGAACGTGCGCGTGTCGAAGGATTACTGAACGATACCGGCGACGAGGATGCGCAGCGCCGCCTCGTCGCCGGCCGCGTCGCGCGGCTGTCGCCCGTCGAGCGCCAGCGTGGCGAGGCCATGGACCAGTCCCCAGCACGCGAGCGTCGCCGCTTCGGCCGCCGCGCCATCGCTCACCATGCCGGCCACCCGCTGCGAGAGCACGGTGAAGCCGCTGGCCTTGCAGGCCGCGTCGATCGTCGCCTCGGCGGGGCCGGCGAACATCAGCCGGAACAGCGCCGGGCGGGCACACGCGAAGGCGATATAGGCCAGTCCCTGCGCGATCAGCGCCTCGCGCGGTGATCCGGCCGCATCCGCCTCCAGCAGCCGCTCGCGCAGCAAGGCAAAGCCGCGTTCGGCCGCCGCGCCGAGCAGCGCCGCCTTGTCGGCGAAATGCCGGTAGGGTGCCATGGCGGAAACGCCCGCGGCGCGCGCCACCGCCCGCAGGCTGAGATCGCCTGTTCCCGTCTCGAGCAGGTCGAGCGCCGCGTCGACAAGGGTGGTGCGCAGGCCATTGTCCGCCGGATCCATGTTTACACCGTAAACGTCAGATGGTAGTTTACGTTGTAAACATGATGGAGACTCGAAATGCAAGCGCAGCGAACGACCGTCGACCTGACCGCCTATCCCGATCTGATGGTGGTCATGCTGGGATTCCGGCTGCGCGGCCTGCGCGCCATCCCTGCGATGATGGCGATCGGCAAGGGGCTGGGCGAGATCGCGCGGCGGCACCCCGATGGACTGTTGCATCACGAAGGCTTCCTGTTCGGGTGGAATCATGTCGGCATACGCCAATACTGGCGCGATCCGGCCGCACTCGCCGCCTTCACGCGAAGCGAACCGCACGGCGGATGGTGGCGCAGCTTCCTGCGCAATCCGAGACAGGCGGGATTCTGGCATGAAGCGTACAGCATGCGCGGCGGGATGGAGGCGATCTACGTCAACATGCCCGAAGGCACCGGCATCGGCATGACGGGTTTCGCACCCGCGCGCGACGCCGGCGGCGCCTTCATGACCGCCGCCGGACGGATGGCGGCGGCGCGGGGCTGAAGGATCAGGCGGGTTCGCCGATGATCGTCTTCACCTCCATGAAGTCGGCGATGCCGAATTTGCCGCCCTCGCGGCCGTTGCCCGACTGCTTGTAGCCGCCGAAGGGGGCGCCGGGCGCGGGGGACCAGCTGTTGATCGTGACCAGCCCGGCGCGCAGCCGCGGCGCGACCTGCGCCGCCGCGGCGGGATCGCCGGAGATGGCGGCGGACAGGCCGTAGTCGGTGTCGTTTGCGAGCCGCACGCCCTCGTCCAGGTCGCGGTAGCGCGTGATCGTCGCGACCGGGCCGAACGTCTCCTCGCGGGCGATGCGCATGTCGGGCGTCACGTCCGCGAACAGCGTCGGGCGGATGTAATAGCCCGCGTTGCGCCCGTCGGGACGGCCAGGGCCGCCGGCAACCAAGGTCGCGCCTTCGTCGATCGCGGACTGGATCAGCCCCTGGATCTTGTCGAATTGCGCCCTGTTGACGACCGGGCCGATATGCGCGCCCGCCTCCGCGGGATCGCCGACCGCGACGCCGTCGAAGATGGCCTTGGCAATCCCCGTCGCCTCCGCCACCTGGCTGTCGTGGACGAGCAGGCGGGTCGGCGCGATGCAGCTCTGCCCGGAGTTGGCCAGCACGCCCTGCAGCGTCGGCGGCAGCGTGGCGGCGAGGTCTGCCCCCTCCAGCACGAGGTTCGGCGCCTTGCCGCCCAATTCCTGGTGCACGCGCTTGACCGTCGCCGCGGCAGCCTGCGCCACGGCGATACCGGCCCGCGTGGAGCCGGTGAAGCTGACCATGTCGACGTCGCGGTGCCGCGACAGCGCCGCGCCGACCCCCGGCCCATCGCCGTTGACGAGGTTGAACACGCCCGCCGGCACCCCCGCCTCGTGCAGGATGTCGGCAAGGATCATCGCGCAGCGGGGCGCTTCCTCCGACGGTTTCAGCACCATCGTGTCGCCCGCCGCGAGCGCCGGCGCGACCTTCGCGCAGATCTGGTTGAGGGGCCAGTTCCATGGCGTGATCATCGCGACGACGCCCAGCGGTTCATGCACCACGCGCGCCTTGCCGATCCGCTCCTCGAACGGAAAGGCACGCAGCGCCTTGGCGGTGGCCAGAAAATGGCCGAGGCCGGCGGGAACCTGGCCGCCCGCGGCAAAGGCGATGGGCGCGCCCATCTCCTCGCTGATCGCCTTGGCGAGATCCGCCGTGCGCGCCTTCATGCCCTCCGCGATCCGGTCGAGCAACGCGGCGCGTGTCTCGACGTCCGTTCGCGCATAGTCTTCGAAGGCGCGGCGCGCGGCGGCCACGGCGCGGTCGACATCCGCCTCGCTGCCCAGAGTGATCTCCGTGACGGGCTGTTCGGTGGCGGGATCGATCACCGCATGCGGACGGCCGCCGTCGCTATCGACCCAGGCGCCGTCGATGAAATGCTGAAGATGCCGGTGCATGTCTCTCTCCCGATCGGTTATCCCGGTCAGACTGATCGTCGGCGGGACGGGTTGCAACCGGAAACGGGCGCGCACGTTCGCGGCTCGCGATCACCGGAAGAAAGGCAGGGATATGGAACGCGTCGCACGCATCGACCGCACCGGCGGACCCGAAGTGATCCAGTGGATCGATGTCGACCTGCCACCGCCCGCGGCGGGCGAGGTACGCATGCGGCATCGCGCCGTCGGCCTGAACTATATCGACACCTATCACCGCAGCGGCGTCTATCCGGTGGAATTGCCGGCCGGACTGGGCAGCGAAGCCGCCGGCATCGTCGAGGCGGTGGGCGAGGGCGTGCAGGGGTTCGCGGTGGGCGATCGCGTCGCCACCTTCGGTCCGGCGCGCGGCGCCTATGCGACCGCGCGCAACCTGCCGGCGGCGCAGCTCATCCACCTTCCCGACGAGGTCGACGCCCGTACCGCCGCCGCCCTGATGCTGAAGGGCTGCACGGTCGAATGCCTGGTCGAACGGTGCGCGCGCGTCCAACCCGACCAGACCGTGCTGGTCTGGGCGGCGGCCGGCGGAGTCGGTCAGCTGCTCACCGGATGGCTCAAGGCGATCGGTGCCAAGGTGATCGGTGTCGCCGGCTCGTCGGACAAGATGGCGCATGCCCGCGCCGCGGGCGCGGACCATGTCCTCGACCATCGGCACGAGGACATCGCCGCGCGTGTCCGCGAACTGACGGAGGGGAAGGGCGTCGCGGTCGTGTTCGACGGCGTTGGCCAGGCGAGCTGGGACGCGTCGCTCGCGGCGGCGGCACGGCGCGGGCTGATCGTCAGCTACGGCAATGCCGGCGGCGCCGTGACCGGCGTCCAGCTGGCGACGCTGGCCGCCAAGGGATCGCTGTTCGTCACGCGACCGACGCTGTTCGATTATTATGTCACCCCCGAGGAGCGGCAACACGGCGTCGGCCGCGTCTTCGCGATGCTGCGCCAGGGTGCGATCCGCCCGCAGATCGGCCAGACCTTCCCCCTGGAACGCGCCGCCGACGCGCACCGCGCGCTGGAGGCCGGCGAAACGCGCGGCAGCACAGTCCTGCTGCCCTAGGCGGTCGGCTGCCCCCATCCGGCCCTCACTGGCTGCGCAGGGGCGGGGGTAAGCGGGCGCGAGGGGCGTGGGCGGGGCGGGCGTCCGGGCCGTCGCGGTCGTTATTGTTGCGCCGCCGTCTTGATCCGATCCGGGCGAAGCGGGCATGGAGGGCGCCGGAGTTCCTGATCGATGTCGCAAGCCCCCATATTCTATGACGCAAGCGGCCGGCGCAAACGTCGCTTCACGTTCGCGATCATCGCGTTCGTGCTGCTGGTCGTGCTGGCCGTAGCGGTCTTCGTGACGTCGATCGGGGCGGTGCCGGCCGCGCCGCTGCTGCCGGTGCAGGCGGAACGGGCGACGTTGCGCAAGCTGCCGCCGCCGCACGGCTTCCTCGGTCGGACCGAACGAAGCGTCGACTATTGGGCGCGTCGCCTGTTCGGGCAGGCGGGCGGCAAGGCGGCGGGCAGCGGAAACCCGTCGCTGGCGATCGGCTTCTATACCCCCTGGGATCAGTCGAGCACCGCGAGCCTTTCGCGCCACATCGACCAGCTCGACTGGGTCATCCCCGGCTGGATCTCGATCACCGGCCGCGACCACCACATCACGGTGTTCCGCGACACGGCAGGGCGCGAGGTGATCAATCGCGCTGCCCGCAGGCCGATCGTGACGCCGATGGTGCAGAACGTGCTCAACGGCGAATGGGACGGACCCGGGATCGCGGCGATGCTCGCCGATCCGAAGGCGCGGGGCGCCTTCCTCGACAAGCTCGTGCCCTGGCTCGCCCAGAACAACACCACAGGCGTCTTCTTCGATTTCGAGGAACTTCCGGCGTCGGCGCACGCCAATTATCGCGCCTTCCTGGCGGAAACGCAGCGCCGGTTCGCCCCGCGCGGGTGGACGGTGTCGATCGCCGCGCAGCTCGGCAATCCGGAATGGGATCTGCCCGCTTATGCCAAGGTGACCGACAAGATCTTCCTGATGGCCTATGACGAGCACGAGGTGAGCGGGCCGCCGGGACCGATCGCATCGCAGCAATGGTTCGCCCGCACGGTGGCCGATTCGGCGCGCGGCATTCCCAAGTCCAAGCTGGTCGTCGCCTTCGCCTCCTATGCCTATGACTGGCATGATGGCAGCGGCGACGCCCTCGACGTCGAGGAGGCCTGGCAGAATGCCTCCGACAGCGGCACGCGGCCCGCCTATGACCGGGCGAGCGGCAATACGAGCTTCGCCTATATGGAAGGCAACAGCCGGCACATCGTCTGGCTCGCCGACGCCGCCTCCGCCTATGACCAGTTGCTGCTGCTGCAGCGGGCCGGGGTGCGCAGCGTCGCGCTGTGGCGCCTCGGTTCCGAGGACCCGGGGGTCTGGTCGATCTTTGGGCGGACGCATCGCCAGCTGCCGATGCCCTCCGCGATCAACGCGGTGCCGGCGGGCACCAACGTCGACATCGAAGGCAATGGCGAGATCCTGAAGATCGCCGCCGAGCCCGTCGCCGGCGCACGGCGCGCGATCGCCGGGCCAGACGGCCGCATCGCAGACGTGATCTTCGACCGGATGCCGTCACCCTATGTCGTGGAACGGACCGGCTATCGGCCCGGGCTGCTCGCGCTGACCTTCGACGACGGTCCCGACCCGAAATGGACGCCGCAGATCCTCGACGTGCTGAAGCGGGAACATGCGCCCGGCACCTTTTTCATGGTGGGCGAGAACGCGCTGACGCAGCGATCCCTGCTGCTGCGCATGATCTCCGAGGGGCATGAGATCGGCAGCCACACCTATACCCATCCCAATCTGGCGACGGTCGGACCGGCGCAGGTGCGCTTCGAGCTCAATGCCAACCAGCGGCTGTTCCAGGCGTTCACCGGCCGGTCGCTGCGACTCTTCCGCGCACCGTATTTCGGCGACGCGGAGCCGAGCACCGCGGACGAGATCGCGCCCGCGCTGATGGCGCAGCGCCGCGGCTATATCTCCGTCGGCCTCCACGTCGACCCGGACGACTGGAAGCGGCCGGGCACGCAGGAGATCATCGACCGCACGATCGACAAGATCGTCAACGGACCCAAGGTCTGCGACGACGAGTCCGACGCGAACTGCAGTCGCAACATCATCCTGTTGCACGACGCGGGCGGCAACCGGCAGGAGACCGTGGAGGCGTTGCCCGTCATCATCGAGCGTCTGCGCGCGCTCGGCTACCATTTCGTGCCGGTCTCCACGCTCGCCGGCCTGTCGCGCAACCAGTCGATGCCGCCGATCTCGGCGAGCGATCAGCTCGCGGCCCGCGCCGACCTCGCGCTGTTCTCGACGCTGGGCGGGCTGGTCATCGCGCTGCGCTGGCTGTTCGGCATCGCCATCACCGTCGGGATCCTGCGCGCGGTGACCTTGTCCGCACTGGCACTGATCCAGGCGCGGCGCGAGGGACGCGAGGTCTTCCCGCCGATCGACCCGGCGCGCTTCGTCACGGTGATGATCCCCGCCTATAACGAGGAACGCGTGATCGAGCGCGCGGTGCGCGGCGTGCTGGCCTCCACCGACGTCGAGATCGAGGTGATCGTCATCGACGACGGGTCGAAGGATGCGACCAGCGCGATCGTCGCCCAGGCGTTCGGCGACGATCCCCGCGTCAGGCTGCTGACGCTCGAGAACGGCGGCAAGGCGCGGGCGCTCAACCGCGGCCTGGAGCTGGCCCGTGGCGAGATCGTCATCGCGCTCGACGCCGATACTCAGTTCGAGCCTGCGACGATCGCGCGGCTCGCCCGCTGGTTCGGCGATCCGGCGCTCGGCGCCGTCGCGGGCAATGCGAAGGTCGGCAACCGCGTCAACGTCGTCACCAAGTGGCAGGCGCTCGAATATATCACCGCGCAGAACCTGGAACGGCGCGCGCTCGCGCGGCTCGATGCGATCACGGTGGTGCCCGGTGCGGTCGGCGCCTGGCGCCTCGCGGCGATCCGCAGCGTCGGCGGCTATCCCGACGACACGCTCGCGGAGGATCAGGACCTGACGATCGCGATCCAGCGTGCGGGGTGGAAGGTTCGGTACGATCAATATGCCGTCGCCTGGACCGAAGCGCCCGAGAGCTTCCGCGCTCTCGCCAAGCAGCGCTTCCGCTGGGCCTATGGCACGCTGCAATGCCTGTGGAAGCATCGCAGCGCGATCGGCGGCTCGCGCCCGCGCGGGCTCGGCTGGATCGGTCTGCCGCAGGCGATCGTGTTCCAGGTGCTGCTCGCGGCGATCTCCCCGATCATCGATCTGGCGCTGCTGGTCAGCTTCGTCTTCACCTGGTTCGACGTGCAGGCGCACGGCTGGGCGCAGACCAGCCACGATATCTACACGATGCTGACCTTCTGGGCGGTCTTCACGACGATCGACCTGCTCGCCGCCACGATCGCCTTCGCGCTGGAACGGCGCGAGCGGTGGCGGCTGCTGTGGCTGTTGATCCCGCAGCGCGTCGGCTATCGCCAGGTGATGTACTATGTCGTGCTGAAGGCGATCGCCCAGGCATTGCGCGGGCCGATGGTCGGCTGGGGCAAGCTCCAGCGCACCGGGCGGGTGCAGGCGGCACGCTGACGCGCGATCCGGCAAATCTGCATCGCAGGCGGGTAAAGCGCCGCTTCGCCGCGCATCAAACGGAAACGTGTTGCCCGCTTTGGCGCAATGACGCTACGGGCGCGCTTCGCATGCGGAAGGAAGGTCATGGGGTATCGGGTCGTCGTCGCGGGTGCGACGGGCAATGTCGGGCGTGAGATGGTCAACATCCTCGCCGAGCGCGAGTTTCCGGCGGACGAGATCGCGGTGCTTGCCTCCTCGCGATCGGTGGGGGACGTCATCGACTATGGCGAGACCGGCAAGAAGCTGACGGTCAAGAACATCGAGCATTTCGATCCCGCTGGCTGGGACATCGCCCTGTTCGCGATCGGTAGCGAGGCGACCAAGGTCTATGCGCCCAAGTTCGCCGCCGCCGGCTGCACCGTGATCGACAATTCGTCGCTGTACCGGATGGATCCCGACGTGCCGCTGATCGTGCCGGAGGTGAATGCCGCCGCGATCGACGGCTACAAGGCCAAGAACATCATCGCCAATCCGAATTGCTCGACGGCGCAGATGGTCGTCGCGCTGAAGCCGTTGCACGACGCCGCGACGATCAAGCGCGTCGTGGTCGCGACCTATCAGTCGGTCTCCGGTGCGGGCAAGGTCGGCATGGACGAACTGTTCGAGCAGAGCCGCAACATCTTCGTCGGCGATCCGGCGGAGCCCAAGAAGTTCACCAAGCAGATCGCCTTCAACGTCATTCCGCACATCGACAGCTTCCTCGACGACGGCTCGACCAAGGAAGAGTGGAAGATGGTCGTCGAGACCAAGAAGATCCTCGACCCGAAGATCAAGGTCACCGCCACCTGCGTACGCGTGCCGGTGTTCGTCGGCCATTCGGAGGCGATCAACATCGAATTCGCCGACGAGATCAGCGCCGAGCAGGCGAAGTCGATCCTGCGCGAGGCGCCGGGCATCATGCTGATCGACAAGCACGAGGACGGCGGATACGTCACGCCCATCGAAAGCGCCGGCGACGATGCCACCTTCGTCAGCCGCGTGCGCGAGGACCCGACGGTCGAGAACGGCCTGTCTCTCTGGTGCGTCAGCGACAATCTTCGCAAGGGCGCCGCGCTCAACGCGGTGCAGATCGCGGAGCTGCTCGGCCGGCGCCACCTCAAGAAGGGTGACAGCGCGCTGATCGGCGCGGAGGACGACGGGGAATGATCGCAGGCGGCTGTCGGTGCGGCGCGGTCCGGTACACGATCGCCCGCGACGACCTGCCACGCAGCTATGCTTGTCACTGCCACGTCTGCCAGCGGTGGACGGGCAGCGCATTCAGCCAGAGCGTGATCGTTGCGGAGTCGACGCTGGCGGTCGACGGCCCGATTGTCGTCTACGAGCACGTAACCGAGGATCGCGTTTCGACGCAGCGGGTGTGCGGCACCTGCCACGCCCGCATATACAATACCAACACGCGGCGGCCCGGCTATGCGGTGGTCCGCGCGGGCACGCTCGATCGATCGGAAGAGCTCGTCTGCGTTGCACACATCTTCACCGCGTATCGCCAGCGATGGGTTACGATCCCCGCCGACGTGCCGAGCTGGGCCGAAGCGCCCGAGCCGGATACGTTCGGGCGCTTACTCGCGGGGCAGACGGCGGCGCGCTGACGCGTTAGGGCGGCTTCATATCCTTCAGCCGAAACGGGACGCCGCGCGTGACCTCGACCACCACCGAACCGCAGACCTTCGCCAGCTTCGACGGCGCCCGTATCGCCTGGCGGGAGATGGGGGAGGGGCGGCCGGTGGTGCTGATCCACGGCTATTTCTCGACCGCGGAGGTCAATTGGATCAAATACGGCCACGCCGCGCGCATCGCGTCGCGGGGCTTCCGCGTCATCATGCCCGACCTGCGCGGGCATGGCGCGAGTGACAAGCCGCACGATCCCGCCGCCTATCCGGCCGACGCGCTGATGCGCGACGGGATGGCGCTGGTCGCGTATCTGGGACTGACCGATTACGACCTCGGCGGCTATTCGCTGGGCGGTCGCACGACGATGCGGATGCTCGCCAACGGTGCGACGCCGCGGCGGGCGATCATCGCTGGCATGGGTCTCGACGGCATCCTGCGTACCGCCGGTCGCGGCAGCTATTTCCGCAGCGTGCTGACCAACCTCGGCAGCTTCGCGCGCGGCACGCCCGAATGGCTGACGGAGGCGTTCCTGAAGACGACCGGCGGCGATCCGGTGGCGTTGCTCAACGTCCTCGAAACCTTCGTCGATACGCCGATCGAGACGGTGCGCGGCATCGCCGTGCCGACCGCGATCGTAACCGGCGTCGACGATGACGACAACGGATCGGGTGCCGCTCTGGCCGAAGCGATGCCGCATGCCAGCTTCCACGAAATCCCCGGCAACCACATGAGCGCGGTGACGAAGCCGGAGCTGGGACAGGTCATCGCCGACTTTCTAGCGGCTTGACCGCGGGGGTTCGCCCCGGCCATCCTTCGGCAACGATAGAACCGAAGGGGCTTTCAATGTTGCGCACCGCCATATCCTCCCTCGCGCTCGCCGTGGCGCTGGTCGCGTCGCCCGCGCTGGCCCAGCAACAGGCCAAGCCGACCGCCGCGGAGGCGGACGCCTGGGTGGCGGGCGTCGAGAAGGAGGCGGCGGCCATGTCGGTCGACGCCAGCCGCGTCTCCTGGGTCAACGCCACCTACATCACCGACGACACGGACGCGCTGGCCGCCAAATCCGGCGCGGAGATGACGGAGAAGGCGGTCGAATGGGCGAAGGGCGCGGCACGCTTCAACGGCACGCCGGGCCTCTCCTTTGACACGAAGCGCAAGCTCGACCTGCTGAAGAACGGCGTCGGCCTTCCCGCGCCGACGACGCCGGGCGCCGCGGACGAACTGGCGACGATCACCACGCGCATGTCGTCGCGCTACGGCAAGGGCAAGGGGACGCTGGGCGGCCAGCCGATCAACGGCTCCGACATCGAGGCGGCGATGGGCACGACGCGCGATCCCGCCAAGCTGCAGGAGATGTGGGTCAGCTGGAACGACAACGTCGGCGCGCCGCAGCGCAAGGACTATGCGCGGATGACCGCCATATCGAACGCGGGCGCGAAGGAACTCGGCTTCGCCGACGTCGGCGCGATGTGGCGTTCGGGCTACGACATGACGCCCGAGCAGTTCGCGCAGCTGACCGACAAGATCTGGGCGGAGGTCGAGCCGCTGTACACGTCGCTGCACACCTATGTGCGCTGGAAGCTCAACGCCAAATATGGCGATGCCGTCCAGTCGAAGACGGGGCCGATCCGCGCGGACCTGCTGGGCAACATGTGGGCGCAGGAATGGGGCAATATCTACGACCTCGTCGCGCCGCCGGGGGCGGGCGACCTTGGCTATGACACGGGCGAATTGCTGAAGGCGAAGGGCTACGACCCGGTGCGCATGGTCAAGCAGGGCGAGGCTTTCTATTCCTCGCTCGGTTTCGCGCCGCTGCCCGAGACCTTCTGGCAGCGCTCGCAGATCGTCAAGCCGCGCGACCGCGAGGTGATCTGCCACGCCAGCGCCTGGGATATCGACAGCGTCGACGACATCCGGATCAAGATGTGCACCAAGGTGAATGGGGACGATTTCGTCACCATCCATCACGAACTGGGGCATAATTACTATCAGCGCGCCTACAAGGCGCAGCCGTTCCTGTACAAGGGTGGCGCCAATGACGGGTTCCACGAGGCGATCGGCGACACCGTCGCGTTGTCGATCACCCCGGACTATCTCGTCAACATCGGGCTGCTCCAGCCGGGGCAGGTGCCGAGCGCGGACAAGGATATCGGGCTGCTGCTGCGCCAGGCGATGGACAAGGTGGCGTTCCTGCCCTTCGGCCTGCTCGTCGACAAATGGCGCTGGGGCGTCTTCTCCGGCCAGATCCCCGAAGGCCAGTATCAGGCGGGCTGGGATGCGCTGCGGCTGAAGTATCAGGGCGTGGTGCCGCCCGTCGCGCGCGACGAGAGCAAGTTCGACGCCGGCGCCAAATATCACATTCCGGCTACGGTGCCTTATGCGCGCTACTTCCTGGCGCGCGTGCTGCAGTTCCAGTTCTACAAGGCTGCCTGCCAGCAGGCCGGCTGGAAGGGGCCGCTGCACCGCTGCTCCTTCTACGGCAACAAGGCGGTCGGCGAAAAGCTGAACGCGATGCTCGCCATGGGCCAGTCGAAGCCTTGGCCGGACGCGCTGCAGGCGTTCACCGGCAGCCGCGAGATGTCCGGCAAGGCGATGATCGAATATTTCGCGCCGCTCAAGACGTGGCTCGACAAGCAGAACAAGGGCAAGCCGCAGGGATGGTGAGACGCTGGGCCTCGCTCGCGATCCCGGTAGCCATGGCGGGATCCGCCAGCGCGCAGCAGGCGGTGCCGCTGCTCGCGCCGGGCGAGGCGCTGGTGCAGGTCAGCGCGACCGGCGAGGTGAAGGGGACCCCCGACATCGCCATTCTGGCGGTCGGGGTGTCGGCGGATGCCGCGACCAGCAAGGCCGCGCTGGCGGCCAATGCCGCAAAGGCGGATCGACTGGTCCAGGCGCTGCACGCGGCCGGCGTGGCGGATGCCGCGATGAAGACGAGCGACCTGTCCGTGCGGCCTCGACACCCCAGCGGCAAGGATGGGGAGGAGGGCGACGCGATCATCGGCTATCGCTCGAGCAACCGGTTGTCGCTGCGCGTGCCGGTCGACCGTGCGGCGCGCGTGATCGATGCGCTCGGCGATGCGGGAGCAAGCGAGATCGACGGTCCGACCTTCGCCTTCGCCGACCCCGATCGACTGACCGGTCAGGCGCGCGACGCGGCGGTGCGGCAGGCGCAGCGGCGTGCGCGCGACTATGCCGACGCGTTCGGGCTGAAGACGATGCGCGTCGTCCGCGTCAGCGAGCGCAGCGCGGACGTCGACGCGGCAAGCGACATCGTCGTCACCGGATCGCGCGTCAGCGCACCGGTGCGACCGGGGGAGCAGGCGGTACGGGTCACCGTTTGGGTCGACTATGCGATGACCCGATGACACCCGCGTCCGTGCGTCGCGCACGGGCGACGACGACGCGCTAACTCAGCGGCCGGCGTAAGACGCCGTCCCTTCCGTCAGCCTTTATTCCGGTATCGTGTTCTCGTCCGCGATTCCGGCTTCGAACGACTTCGAGGCGTCGTTTCCGTCGGGCGCATGCGCGCCCTTGCTGCGCTTTGGCGCCGCCTTCGGCGTGCTGCCGCGCAGCGACAGGAGTGCCGCGGCCGCCGCCGCACCCGCGGCGGCGACGCCGGCGCCGATCGCCGCGACCCCCCAGGTGCCCCCGACCTTGCCGGCGAGTCCCGTCGGCGCCGCCTTGGTTTCGGTCTTCCGCGACGGGCGAGGGGTGGGCCGCTTCGCGGCGCGGGGCTTGGCGACGCGCGCCTTGGCGCCTTTGGCCGCTTCCGTCACCGCGCCCTCCGCCTTGGCGGCCGTCGCGCGCACGCGGCGCGTGGTCGCCTTGGCCGCACCCTCGACCGCCTTCTCGACCTTGTCGACCGTCGATGCGGGCGCGGCGGCCTTCGCGGCGGTGCGGCGGCGCGGCTTGGCCTCGCTCGCGGCCGTGCTCGTCGGGCGTGCCGTGCTAGACTTGCGCGGCGCGCGGCGGCGCGGGGTGGTCGTGCCGGCCTCGGTCTTCGGCGTGTCGGTGTCGTCGGCCATGATGCGGCTCCCTGATGCGAAAACAGGTTTCGGTTCGCAGCCGTAACGCATCATCGCCACATGGTTTCCGGCCGCGCCAGCGACATGCCGAAAAACCAAAGTACGTGAAGGGCTTACCGGAACGGCGGCTCGTCGAACGCGCGCAGCTTGCGGCTGTGCAGGCGATCGCCCTCGCGGCGCAGCTGCTCGCACGTTTCGATGCCGATCCGCATATGCTCGCTGATCGCCCGCTCGTAGAAGCGGTTCGCCTGTCCCGGCAGCTTGAGCTCGCCGTGCAGCGGCTTGTCCGAGACGCAGAGCAACGTGCCGTACGGCACGCGGAAGCGATAGCCCTGCGCGGCGATCGTCGCCGATTCCATGTCGATGCCGACCGCGCGGCTCAGCGAGAAGCGCAGCGCGGAGGCCGAGTAGCGCAATTCCCAGTTGCGGTCGTCGGTGGTGACGATCGTCCCGGTGCGCAGGCGCCGCTTGAGCTCCTCGCCCGACTGGCCGGAGATGATCTCCGACGCCTTGGCGAGCGCCTGCTGCACCTCGGCGATGGCGGGCACGGGGATCTCGGGGGGCAGGACGTCGTCGAGCACGTGATCGTCCCGCAGATAGGCGTGTGCCAGAACATAGTCGCCGATGCGCTGCGACGGGCGCAGGCCGCCGCAATGGCCGATCATCAGCCACGCCTCCGGCCGCATCACGGCGAGATGGTCGCAGATCGTCTTGGCGTTGGACGGGCCGACGCCGATGTTGACCAGCGTGATGCCGGTGCCGTCCGCCGCCATCAGGTGATAGGCGGGCATCTGGTGGCGGCGCCACGCGCTGTCGGTCACCAGCTTGTCGATGTCGTTCGGGCTGGTGATGACGATGTTGCCCGCGCCAGACAGGGCGGTGAAGCGCGAGCCTTCCCCGAGTTGCGACGCGCCCCAGCGAACGAATTCGTCGACGTAGCGGTGATAGTTGGTGAACAGGACGAACCGCTGCGTATGTTCCGCCGGCGTGCCCATGTAGTGGCGCAGACGTGCCAGACTGAAGTCGGTGCGCAAGGCGTCGAACAGCGCGAGCGGCCGCGTGTCGCCGTCCGAGATCCACAGGCCGTCGGCGATCTCGTCACCGATATGCGACAGCTCGGTAGCCGGGAAATGCCGCGACAATTCGGTCGCCGACACCGTGTCGAGGCTGAGGGCATGGCCGGGATCGAGCACGTAGGGGAACGGGATCTCCTGTCGCCCCGGCAGCGCCTCCACGGTGACGTCGTAATCCTCGATCAGCAGGGTCAGCTGCTCGGTCAGATAGTCGGCGAACAGGCCAGGCTTGGTGACGCTGATCGTATAGGTGCCGGGCGAGACGAGACGGCCGAACGAACGGGCCGGCGTCGGCCGGTTCAGGTTCCCGGCATAATGCAGGCGGATGACGGGATAGGCGAAGCTGCCGTCGTGACGGCTTTCGGGCGAGGGCGGCGTGCCATCGGTGAGATAGGCGTTGAGCGCGGCCTGCAGGCGGTCGACGGAGGCGCGATAGAGGCGCTCGAGTTCGGAGACGATCTGGGATGCGGTTGACATCCCGGATGGTTACGCGCGGTCCGTGACGCTGGCAAGACGGGCGGCGGGTGTCGTCCCGGCAAGCGGCCGTAGCGCGCGGCGGCGCGTCGGGTTGCGGCGGGGGCAGGGGGCAGGGGGCAGGGGGCAGGCGCCGCGCTCGGCCACGCCCTCCCTGCCGGTTGCCGCCCGGCCTGACGAAGGCCGGGAGGCTGCGCTCACATTTCGCTCAGCAGATGCTCCGCGCTGCTCACCTTGAATTCGCCCGGCGCCTCGACGTGCAGCTGCTTCACGACGCCGTCCTCGACCAGCATCGCATAGCGTGCCGAGCGGGTACCCATGCCGAACTTGCTCGCGTCGATCGCCAGGCCCAGCGCCTCGGCGAAGGCGGCGTTGCCGTCGGCGAGCATCGTGATGCCTTCCGCCCCCGCGGTCTTCGACCAGGCGGCCATCACGAATGCGTCGTTGACCGAGGTGCAGGCGATTTCGTCGACGCCCTTGGCGAGGATCGCGTCCTTGTGCTCGACGAAGCCGGGCAGGTGGCGCGCCGAGCAGGTCGGGGTGAAGGCGCCCGGCACCGCGAACAGTGCGATCGTGCGACCGGCGAAATAGTCCTGGGACGAGACCGTGTCGGGCCCGTCGGGCGTGACCTTGACGAGCGGGATGGACGGGATCGTATCGCCGACGGAGATGGTCATGACAGGCCTCTTCGATAAGGAGGAAAGGGGAACCGGCGACTGGTCGGGCAAAGCGGTCGAGATTTCAACGTGGGATTTCGCGCCTGCGCGTCCTATGTTGCAGGGCGATGAAGGATCTCGCGTTTCTCACCGGCCAGTTCCTGCTGGCGACGCCGGGCATGATGGACCCGCGTTTCGCCCATGCGGTGATCGCGATGTGCTCGCATGACGCGGCGGGGGCATTGGGCATCGGGATCGGCGCGACGATCGACGGGCTCGGCCTGCACGACCTGCTCGACCAGTTCGATATCGATCACGGCGTCGCGCCGAACGTGCCGATCCACTTCGGCGGTCCCGTCGAATCGCGTCGCGGGTTCGTGCTGCATGCCACCGACTGGGGCGGGCAGGACACGGTCGACGTCGCCGGCCGCTGGGCGATGTCGAGCACCATCGACGTCCTGCGCGCCATCGCCGACGGCAGTGGCCCCAGCCGCTATCTCGTCGCGCTCGGCTATGCCGGCTGGGGCGCGGGGCAGCTGGAAGCCGAGCTCGCCCAACCGGGGTGGTTCAACGTCGCGGGCGACGACGAGCTGCTGTTCGGCACGGCCGCGGACCGGCGCTGGGCCGGCGCCTTCGCCAAGGCCGGGATCGATCCGCGGCTGCTCGTGGCGGACACCGGCACCGCCTAGGAACCCCCGCCGATCAGATATAAAGATATCTTTATATTTGATCTCGCGGGCGTGACGACGTACATGCGCGCGCATCCGGCACGGGGACGAGCCCCGCCGAACAACGCACGTTCAGGAGAATCCTCGTGGCCACCGCGCTCGCTACCGAGACCCACGATTACGTCATCAAGGACATCGGCCTCGCCGACTTCGGCCGCGCCGAGATCAAGATCGCCGAGACGGAAATGCCCGGCCTGATGGCGCTGCGCGAGGAATTCGGCGCGTCGCAGCCCCTGAAGGGCGCGCGCATCACCGGCTCGCTGCACATGACGATCCAGACCGCGGTGCTGATCGAGACCTTGGTCGCGCTTGGCGCCGATGTGCGCTGGGCGACCTGCAACATCTTCTCGACGCAGGATCATGCCGCCGCCGCCATCGCCGCCGCCGGCATTCCGGTCTTCGCGGTGAAGGGCGAGAGCCTGGCCGAATATTGGGACTATGTCGGCGACATCTTCGACTGGGACGACGGTAACGGCCAGACCGCCAACATCATCCTCGACGACGGCGGCGACGCCACGATGTTCGCGCTGTGGGGTGCGAAGCTCGAGGCCGGCCAGACGTTCGGCGAGCCCGAGAACGAGGAGGAAGTCGAGTTCCAGCGCTCGGTCAAGGCGTTCATCGCCAAGAAGCCGGGCTATCTGACCCAGACCGTCAAGAACCTGAAGGGCGTGTCGGAAGAGACGACCACGGGCGTCCACCGCCTGTACGAGATTGCGAAGAAGGGCGAGCTGCCGTTCCCGGCGATCAACGTGAACGATTCGGTGACCAAGTCGAAGTTCGACAACCTCTACGGCTGCAAGGAATCGCTGGTCGACGCGATCCGTCGCGCGACCGACGTGATGCTGGCCGGCAAGGTCGCCTGCGTCGCGGGCTTCGGCGACGTCGGCAAGGGCTCGGCGGCTTCGCTGCGCAACGGCGGCGCCCGCGTCCTCGTGACCGAGATCGATCCGATCTGCGCGCTGCAGGCGGCGATGGAGGGCTATGAAGTCGTGACGATGGACGAGGCGGTCAAGCGCGCCGACATCTTCTGCACCGCGACCGGCAATGCCGACGTCATCACCGCCGATCACATGAAGGCGATGAAGCCGATGGCGATCGTCTGCAACATCGGCCACTTCGACAGCGAGATCCAGATCGCCGCTCTGTCCAACTACAAGTGGACCGAAGTGAAGCCGGGCACCGACCTCGTCGAATTCCCGGACGGCAAGCAGATCATCGTCCTCGCCAAGGGGCGCCTGGTCAACCTCGGCTGCGCCACGGGCCACCCGTCGTTCGTGATGTCGGCGTCGTTCACCAACCAGACGCTGGCGCAGATCGAGCTGTGGACCAAGGGCGAGAACTACAAGAACGAAGTCTACGTCCTGCCCAAGCACCTCGACGAGAAGGTCGCGGCGCTGCACCTGGAGAAGCTGGGCGTGCAGCTGTCGAAGCTTTCCGACAAGCAGGCCAAGTACATCGGCGTGCCCGTCGAGGGGCCGTTCAAGCCGGATCATTATCGCTACTGATCGTCCTTGCGATCGGAACGGGAAGGGGCGGGGCCGCGAGGCGCCGCCCTTTTCGTCATGCGCCGCATTCCCGTTCGCACCGGCGGCAGGGGCAGGGGCATTGGGAAGGGCCGGGCGCGGGGACAGGTCATTGCCGCCCTCCCGCAATCCGTTCTACAGCTTGGCCGAAACAAGCGGCGCGACAGGCGAACCGTGAGGGGTAGGCGTTGATCCAGCTTTCGGTGATGGCGGCGGTCGTGGCGGGGGCGGTGCTTGCGCTGCTGATCGCAGGCGGCGGCTATGCGCTCTACCTCGGCTGGCGCTGGCGGGGAGAGGCCGCGGCGGCCGTCGCGCGCGTGCGCGAGTGGGAGGCTTTGCGCCAGGTATCCCCCGCGATGGCGATGCTGGTGCGCGCCGACGGGCGTGTCGAGATGCCGCCGCGCCTGGTCGACTGGTTCGGCTTGGCGAGCGCGCCGCGCTTTCTTCAGGATCTGACCGGGGACGGCGGCCTGCCGGAGGATGAGGCGGCGGCGCTCGCGAACGACGTCAAGGCCGCGCAGCGTGCCGGGCGGTCGTTCGTACGCGCGCTGCATCCGCAAGGATCGGGCCGCAGCATCACGGTGCGCGGGGCACGCGCGCCGGGCGATCTCGGCGCGACCGGCGCGGTCGTGCTGTGGACGCTCGACGCGACCGAGACGCAGGGTGAGATCGCGCGCCTTTCCGCGGAGGTCGACGAGCTGTCCGCGGCGTTCGACGCGCTGACCGGACTGATCGAGGCGGCGCCGTTGCCGATGTGGTATCGCGCGCCGGACTTCCGCCTCGCGATGGTCAACCGTGCCTATGTCCGCGCGGTGGAAGGCAAGGATGCCGCCGACGTCGTCGGCCGCGAGCTGGAGCTTGTCGAGGGATCGGGACGCGGCGGCCCGAAGGCGGGCGCGCGGCTGGCACGCGAGGAGGGCCGCCCGCAGGTGGCGACGCTGCCCGCGACGATCGGCGGCGAGCGGCGTGCCTTCCACGTCCACGACATCCCGCTGCCGACCGGCGGCGTCGCGGGCTATGCGGTCGATATCGAGGACCTCGAACAGTCGCGGGCCGATGCAAAGAGGTTCGCCGAGGCGCAACGCGCGATGCTCGATCGCCTGTCGGCGGGCGTGGCGCAATTCGGACCCGATCGCGGTCTGGTCTTCTGCAACCAGCCCTTCCGACGGATGTTCGCGATGCGGGCGGAATGGCTTGCCGATCGGCCCGAATTCGATCGCGTGCTGGAACGGATGCGCGAGGCGAGCCGCCTTCCCGAGGTGCGCGACTTTCCCGGCTGGAAGGCGGAGCGGCGGCAATGGTTCGTCCCCGGCGAGGATGCGGCGGAGGAGAATTGGCATCTGTCGGGCGGCGTGCACCTGCGCGTCGTCGCGCAGCCGCTGCCCGATGGCGGGCTGCTGCTCATCTTCGAGGATCGGACCGAGCAGGTGCAGCTGGCCAGCGCGCGCGACACGCTGCTGCGCGTGCGCACCGCGACCTTCGACAATCTGTTCGAGGCGCTGGCGGTGTTCGCGGCCGACGGCAAGCTGCAGCTGTGGAACAACCGGATGCGCACCGTGTGGGGCTTCGAGGAGGAGTTCCTCGCCGCGCACCCGCGCGTCGATGCCTTCGCGGAGGCGGCGGCCTCCCGTCTCGCGACGCCCAACCGCGCCGCGCTGATCCCCGAGCTGGTCCGCTCCGCCACCGCCGAACGGCAGCAGCGCGGCGGGCGCGTCGCCTTCGCCGACGGGCGGCATTTCGAGTTCGCCGCCGTGCCCCTGCCGGACGGCAATGCGCTGCTGACGATGCTCGACATCACCGACAGCCGCCGTGCCGAACAGGCGCTCCGCGAACGCGCCAATGCTCTGGAGGCGGCGGACAAGGTGAAGACGCAATTCGTCGCGAACATGAGCTACGAGTTGCGCACGCCGCTGACCTCGATCAGCGGTTTCGCGGAGATGCTGCACGGCGGCTATGCCGGCGCCCTATCCCCGCAAGGAGATCAGTATGTCCAGGCGATCCTGGATTCGGTCGAGCGGCTGGGGCTGCTGATCGACGACGTGCTCGACCTCACGCAGGGCGGCGACGAGGCGGAAATCGCGCGCGTCGACGTCGACCTCGCCGCGGTCGCGCGGCAGGCGGCGGAGACGATCCAGCCGGCGGCGAAGCGCCGCAAGCTCGACTTTGCGGTCGAGCTGGCGCGCTCGACCGGCCGGGTGACGGGCGATCCGAAGCGGCTGAAGGAAGTGGTCGAGCATCTGTTGCGCCATGCGGTCGCGTCGACGCCGGAGGGCGGCCGCATCCTGCTGCACGCCGACGGCAATGCGACGCGGGCGCGGATCGTCGTGTCCGACGACGGCTATGGCATGGACGCGCAGGCGGTGGCGCATGCCTTCGACCGGTTCGCCGAACCGGGTATGCAGCCGACGGGCGAGCGCGCGCTCGGCCTCGGCCTGCCGCTGGCAAGGCAGTTCGTCGAGGCGCATGGCGGCACGATCGAGCTGGTGTCCGAGCCGGGGCAGGGGACGCTGGTGACGGTGGAGTTGCCGCGGCGATGAAGCATCGCCGCGCAGGTCCTTGCCATGAAGACGTCTCATGAACGTCGTGCACCTTCCGGATGCCGCCGCGACCGAAGCGTTCGGGGCGAAACTCGCCACCGTTCTTGAACCCGGGGACGTGATCGCCTTGTCGGGCGACCTCGGCATGGGCAAGACCAGCATCGCGCGCGGGCTGCTCGCCGCGCTGGGCCTGCCAGGCGAAGCGCCGAGCCCGAGCTTCGCGATCGTGCAGCCCTATGCTCCGCCGGAGGTGCGCCTGCCGGTCCTCCACGTCGATCTCTACCGCATCGACGATCCGGCGGAGATCGAGGAACTGGGGCTGGATGACGCGCTCTACGACTCCGCGTTGCTCGTCGAATGGCCCGAACGCGCCGCCGGACGCTGGCCCGAGGCGCTGGCGCTTACCTTGTCGGCGGCACCGGACGGCGGACGAATCTTGACAGCCGATCTGCCCGCGTCATGGAAGCGGCGATGGCCGATATGACTCCGCCGGGCGGCGCGCCCGCCTTCCTCGAACGTCACGGCTGGGCAGGCGCGATCGTGCCGCTCGCGGGCGATGCGTCGTTCCGCCGCTACTTCCGCGTCCATGCCGGCGAACGGCGCGCGATCCTGATGGACGCGCCGCCCCCGCACGAGGACCCGCGGCCCTTCCTCTCCGTCGCGGCCTGGCTCGGCGACCATGGTTTTGCGGCGCCGACGATCCACGCCGTCGACCTCGACCAGGGCCTGGTTCTGCTCGAGGATTTCGGTGACGACCGGCTGCGCGAGGCGGCGGATGCGGATGCGACGGGCGCGCTGCCCCTGTACGAGGCAGCGATCGATGTGCTCGTCGCCCTCGCCCGGCATCCGGCGGAGGGGCTGGAGCCGTACGACCGCGCGGTGCTGCACCGCGAAGCCGCGCTGTTCGTCGAATGGTATTGCCCCGCGGTCGGGCTGGACGTGGATCTGGACGGCTATCGCGCCGCGTGGGACGCGGTGTTCGACCATGCGCTCGCCGCCGAGCCCGTTACCGTGCTGCGCGACTATCATGCGGAAAATCTGATGCTCGTCGGGGCGGAGCGGCGTCTCGGCCTGCTCGACTTCCAGGATGCGCTCGCCGGCCACCCGGCCTACGACCTCGTCTCGCTGCTGCAGGACGCGCGCCGCGACGTCGAGCCTTCGCTGGAGGAGGCGATGCTGGCGCGGTACCGTGCCGCGACCGGGGCGGACGATGCGTTCCTGCGCGCCTATCACGTGCTGGGCGCGCAGCGGAACGCGAAGATCATCGGCATCTTCACGCGCCTGTGGAAGCGGGATGACAAGCCGCGCTACCCGACCCTGTGCCCCCGCGTATGGGCCTATCTGGAGCGCGACCTGTCGCAGCCGGTGCTCGGCCCCGTCGCCGCCTGGTTCGACGCCAACGTGCCGCCGGAGAAGCGCGGCGACCCGCTGGTGCTCGCCGCATGACGCGGTTGCGCTCGCTGCGTCCGGAGCCTGGCGGACGCGTGCCGGAAACGGCGATGGTCATGGCCGCGGGGCTCGGCAAGCGCATGCGCCCGCTCACCGCGACGCGCCCGAAGCCCCTGGTGGAGGTGGCGGGCAAGCCGTTGATCGACCACGTGTTCGATCGCCTGCGCGCCGCGGGTGTCCGCCGCGCGGTGGTCAACGTCCATTATCTGGGCGACCTGCTCGAAGCGCATCTCGTCAACCGCTACGCCGATATCGAGATCCTGATCTCCGACGAGCGCGCGCAGCTGATGGAGACCGGCGGCGGCCTCGTGCAGGCGCGGCACCTGCTCGGCGACGACCCCATACTCGTCGTCAACAGCGACAATCTGTGGCTCGACGGGCCGGTCGACGCGCTCAAGCTGCTCGCCGCGCGCTGGGACGATGCGCAGATGGACGCGCTGCTCCAGGTGGTTCCCTATGCCCGCGCCAACAACCACAAGGGGCAGGGCGACTTCCGTCTCGCCCCCGACGGGCAGATCGTCGGGCGTCGTCGCGAGGGCGGCACCGCACCCTTCGTCTACACCGGCGTCCAGATCCTGCACCCGCGGATCATCGCGGACTGGCCGGAGGGCCCCTTTTCCACCAACCTGTTCTGGAACCGCGCGATCGAGGCGGGCCGCGCCTTCGGTCAGGTCCACCAGGGATTGTGGTTCGACGTCGGTACCCCGCAGGCGATCGCCAAGACGGAAGTCCTGATCGCGGATGGCTGAGCGCCGCCGCCCCAGACTGTTCACGATCCCGTCGCACAAGGCGTTCGCCGACACGCTGGTCGCGGGGCTGCTGCGACGCGCCGGCGACGATCGCATGGCGCTCGCGCGCGGGCTGGTCCTGCTGCCGAACAACCGCGCCGTCGTGGCGGTGACCAACGCCTTCGTCCGGGCGAGCGGCGGGGGATTGCTGCTGCCGCGACTGGTGGCGCTGGGCAGCCCCGATCTGGGCGAGGCGGTCGGCGCCGCGCTGGACCCGGTGGACGATGCCGCGCCGCCGCCACCCGCCGTCGCGCCCATGCAGCGGCGGATGATCCTGTCGCGACTGGTGCAGGAGGAACGCGCGCGTGCCGGCCAGCCGGTCGACGCTGCCGAGGCCGTCCGGCTCGCCGGCGACCTTTGCCAGACGCTGGACCAGCTGTTGGTCGAGGAAGTGCCGCCGGCGCGGTTGCGCGACATCGATCTCGCGCCCGAGCTCAGCGAGCATTGGCAGCGCGCGCTGTCGACCTTTGCGGTCGTGCTCGAACGCTGGCCCGCGGAACTCGCGCGGCTGGGGATGATCGATGCGGCGACGCGGCGCCGGATGCTGCTCGACCGGCTGGAGGCGCGCTGGCGTGACGCGCCGCCGATCGGCTTCGTCTGCGCGGCGGGCATCACCGATCCCGCACCCGCGGTCGCCCGCCTGCTCCGCTGCGTCGCGGAAGCGCCGGCGGGGATGACGGTGTTCGCCGGGCTCGACCTCGCCATGCCGGACGAGGAATGGGACGCGCTGGGGCCGCATGCGCCCGACGCGGTGGGTACGATCCGTCGGTCCATCGAAACGCATCCGCAATTCCATATGAAGCAGCTGATGGAGCGGATGGGCGTCGGTCGTTCGGAGTTCGCGCCCTGGCCGGGCAGCGCCGGCCCGGACGCCGGCGTCGTGCGCGGGCGGGCGATCGCCAATGCGCTCGCACCTGCCGCCTTCACCGGCAAGTGGACCGCGCTGAAGGCGGAGGATCGCCGCCTGACCGGCGTCACCGCCGCCGAGCTCGCCACGCCCGCGGAAGAGGCGCAGGCGATCGCGATCGCGTTGCGTGGCGCGCTGGAAGAGGAAGGGCGGACCGCCGCCTTCGTCACCCCGGACCGTGCGCTGGCGCGCCGCGTCGCGGCGCATCTCGAGCGCTGGGGCATCACGGCCAACGATTCGGCGGGTCGGCCGCTGTCACTGTATGCGTCGGGTACGCTGCTGCTCGCGCTGGCGGAGGCTGCGGCGCAACGGTTCGCGCCGCTCGCCCTGCTCGCGCTGCTCAAGCATCCGCTGGTCAGAAGCGGCGAGCGGCGGCTGGCGTGGCTCGACGGCGTCCGCAGCCTCGATCGCGCGCTCCGGGGGCCGCGCCCGGCGCCCGGTCTGGACGGCATCGCGGCGCATCTCGAACGCGGCGGACGCAAGCGCGCGGCGGCCTGGTGGCAGGAGGCGTCCGAGCTGCTGCGGCCGATCGAGCGGACGTTCGATGACGGGCCACAACCGCTGGCGACGATGCTCGCCTGCCTGCGCGAGACGGCGCAGGGCCTGTGCGGCGACGACCTGTGGGCCGGCTTGCCCGGCCGCGCCGCGGCACAGTTCATGGACGATCTGGAGGCGGATGCCGCGGCCGGGCCTCCGCGCGTCGATCCTGTCGGGCTGGCGCCGCTGCTGCGCGGGTTGCTCGACGAGGTGGCGGTACGCCTGCCGAGCGGGCGCAACCATCCGCGCATCGCGATCTACGGCCTGCTCGAGGCGCGGTTGCAGACCGCCGATCTGATGGTGCTGGGCGGCCTGAACGAAGGCGTCTGGCCCGGGCGGCCCGCGCCCGATCCGTGGCTGGCGCCGCGTATCCGCGCGGCGCTGGGGCTGCCGGGCCTCGAATATGCCGTCGGCGTCGCCGCGCACGAATTCGGCCAGGCCCTCGGCGCGCCGGCGGCCCTCGTCACGCGGGCGCGCCGCGACGCGGCGGGGCCGACGCTGGCGTCGCGACTCTGGTTGCGCCTGCAGGCGATGGCCGGCGACCGCTTCGTGCGCGCGAACGATCTGGAGCGCTGGGTCCATGCGCTCGACGCGCCAGGCGAGCACGCGCCCGCCGATCGGCCCGCGCCCATACCCCCCGCCGCGCGGCGGCCGAGCACGATCTCCGTCACCGAGATCGATCGGCTGAAGGCCGACCCCTATGCCTTCTACGCCCGGCGCGTGCTGGCGCTGATGCCGCTCGATCCGGTCGATGCCGATCCGACCGCCGCCTGGCGGGGCACCGAGGTTCATCGCATCCTGGAGGAATGGTGGAAGCAGGACGGCTGTGCCCCGGACGCGCTGGTCCGCCGGGCCGAGGCGATGCTGGCCGACGAGCGGACGCATCCGATGATGCGCGCGCTGTGGCGCCCGCGTCTGATGGAGGCGATCGACTGGATCGCCGGCGCGGTGGCGGCGCAGGCGGCCGAGGGGCGGCAGGTGGCGAGTGCCGAAGGATCGGGCCGCACCGAGATCGCGGGTGTCACGCTGACCGGCCGCTACGACCGGATCGACCGATTGCCCGACGGCAGCCTCGCGATCGTCGACTATAAGACGGGCAAGCCGCCCTCCGCCGCCGCCGTCCGGGCCGGCTACAGCCTCCAGCTCGGCCTGCTCGGCGCGATCGTCGAGCGGGGCGGGTTCGCGGACGTGAAGGGCCGTGCCGCGGCGTTCGAATATTGGTCGCTCGGCAAGAAGCGCGACCAGTTCGGCTATATCGACACGCCGGTCCATCCCGACGGCGCGCGCGACCGGATCGCGACCGCCGACTTCACCGCCATCGCCGTCGCCAATTTCGTCGAGGCCGCGGGCAAGTGGCTGACCGGCGCGGAGCCGTTCACCGCCAAGCTCGTCCCCGAATACGCGCCCTATGCCGAATACGACCAATTGATGCGCCGGGACGAATGGTATGGCCGGGACTGACGCGCTCGCCACCTTGCCCCGGCTGAAGGGCGCGCAGGCCGCCGCGAGCGATCCGGAGGCGCATGTCTGGCTCTCCGCCTCGGCAGGGACGGGCAAGACGCAGGTGCTGGCGGCGCGCGTCTTTCGCCTGCTGCTGCGCGGCGTCGATCCTTCGGCGATCCTCTGCCTGACCTTCACCAAGGCGGGCGCGGCGGAAATGGCGCAGCGGATCAACACCCGTCTTGCGGCCTGGGTGCGGATGGCGCCGCCGCAGCTCGCCGCCGATCTCGACGCCCTCGGCGAGCGGGCCACGCCCGACCTGCAGGAACGCGCCCGCACATTGTTCGCGCGCGTCCTCGATGCGCCGGGCGGCGGCCTGCGGATCCAGACGATCCACGGCTTCTGCCAGAGCCTGCTCGCCGCCTTCCCGGTCGAGGCCGCGCTGACCCCCGGCTTCCGTCCGCTGGAGGCGCGCGAGGAGGCGGTGCTGGCGCGCGAGACGCTGGCGCAATTGCTCGCGGATGCGGAGCGCGAGGGGCGTCTTGCCCCGATCGAAACGATCGGCGCGCTGTCGCTGCGGATGGGCGAGGGCGGCGCGGAAAGCTTCCTGCTCGCCTGCGCACGCTCGCTGCCCGCGCTGGAAGCGCTGCCGAGCGGCATCCAGCCGTGGCTGCGCCGCGCGCTCGACCTGCCGCAGGGCGACATCGGCGAGGCGCTGGCATCGGGTTGCGACCTCATCGACACCGACGTGATCGAGCGGCTCGCGGCCGCGAATCGCGCCTGGGCGTCCGCGACCGGTCTCGGCCATGCGGCGCGGTTCGACGCCTGGCTCGCCGCCTCGCCCGAAAACCGGGCACTGACGCTGGAGGATCTCGCCGGCACGGTACTGACCGGCAAGAACGAACCGCGCAAGGCGTCGAAGAAGCTGGTCGAAGCCGAACCGCACTATGAGACGCTGGCGGCGGAGCTCGGCGCGCACTGCCTCGACCTGCTGGCGCTGACCAGTCGCGCTGCCTATGCCGACCTGCTCGCCGCGGGGCTGGAGGTCGGCCGCGACTATGCCCGTGCCTATGCGGCGGCGAAGCGGCGGATCGGCGCGGTCGATTTCGACGACCTGATCGCGGTCACCGTCCGCCTGCTCGAACAGCCCGGCATCGGCGAGTGGGTGCGCTACAAGCTCGACCAAGGCACGGAGCACGTGCTGATCGACGAGGCGCAGGACACCAACCTCAACCAGTGGCGGATCGTCACCGCGCTGGCGGCGGAATTTTTCGTCGGCCGCGGCGTCTTCGCCCCGTCGACGCGTACGCTGTTCACCGTCGGCGACTACAAGCAGGCGATCTTTGGGTTCCAGGGGACGGACCCGATCAACTTCCGCTGGGCGGAGGGGCATTTCGCGCAGCGCGCCGCGTCGGTCGCGGGCGATCTCGACTGGCCCGCGCACGAGCGCGGTCTGCCGTTCAATCAATTGTCGCTCACCCATTCCTTCCGCTCGACGCGGCCCGTACTCGAATTCGTCGACGCGGCGGTGGCGACGCTGGGCGAGCCGGGCCTCGGCATCGCCGGCGACCTGGAGCGCCATGCCAGCGAGGTGGTCGGGCCGGGCCGCGTCGACCTCTGGCCGCCCGTCGTCGCGGGCGGCAGCGAGGAGGACGAGGAAGGCTGGATCGACGATGCAGTGCGTGAGCAGGCGGTGCGCATCGCCCGCGCGGTTCGCGACTGGCTGAAGCAGGGCCTGATGCTGGAAAGCAAGGGCAGGCCGCTCAGGCCCGAGGATGTGATGATCCTCGTCAAGCGGCGTGGCGACCTGGCCTCGCTGATCGTTGCGCGGCTGTATGCGGAGGGGGTGCCGGTGGCCGGCGTCGACCGGCTGCGGCTCAACGCACCGCTGGCGGTGCAGGACCTGCTGGCCGCGATCCGCTTCGTGCTGCAACCCGACGACGACCTGTCGCTCGCCGCCTTGCTCGTCTCGCCGCTGATCGGCTGGACCCAGGACGAACTGATGGCCGCCGCGCCGCGGGAGACGGGCAGCCTGTGGTCGCGACTCGTCGATACGCAACCCGAAGCGCGGCTGGCGCCGCTGCGCGCCATGCTCGGCCGCGCCGACATCGACACGCCCTATCAGTTCCTCGAGGCGCTGCTGTCCGGCCCGCTCGACGGCCGGCGCAAGCTGATCCGCCGGCTCGGCGAGGAGGCGCGCGACCCGATCGAGGAGTTGCTGAACGCCGCGCTGCTGTTCGAGACCACGTCCACGCCATCGCTGCAGCGCTTCCTCGACTGGTTCGATCGCGGCGACGTGGAAATCGTCCGCGACCCGTCCGCGCCACTCGACGCGGTGCGGGTGATGACCGCTCATGGTGCCAAGGGCCTGCAGGCGCCGCTTGTCATCCTCGCCGACGCCACCGTCGACCCGACCGCGGCGCCGCGCACGCTGGTGCGCTGGACGCCGGAGCCGGGCGCGCAGCCTATCCCGATCTTCCGCCCGCGGTCGGCGGAGCGGGGTGGTCCGCTGGACGAGGCGATCACCACGCTCGAGCGGCGTGAGTTGGAGGAGCATTGGCGGCTGTTCTACGTCGCTGCGACCCGCGCGGAGGAGCGGCTGGTGATCGGCGGTGCGCTGGGGTCGCGGGCCAAGGGCGTGCCGCCCGCCGCCAGCTGGTACGCCGCTGCCGAGCGCGCCTTTACCGCGCTGGGCGTCGAGGGGGAGGGCGTCCGCAGCTTCGCCGGCACCGATCCGCAGCCGCCGGTACGGCCGCGTGCGGCAGCAAAGGTCGAGCAGCTAGCCCCCACGGACATTCCCGACTGGGCCCGTCGCCCGGCGCCGCAGGAAAGCCGTCCGCCGCGCCCGCTCGCGCCCTCGTCGCTCGGCGAGGACGAAGTCAGCGACTCGCCGCCCGGTCCCGCCATGCGCGCCGCGGCGGAGCGCGGGCGGCTGTACCATGCGCTGTTCGAGCGGCTTCCGGCTGTGGCCCCTCACGCGCGGGCGGCAGCGGGCGAGCGCTGGCTCGCCACCGCCGGCGGTCTTGTCGATTCGGCGGCGCGGGGCGAGATCGTCGATTGCGTGCTGTCGATCCTCGACGATCCGCGTTTCGCCGACCTGTTCGGACCCGATGCGCTGGCGGAGGCGCCGATCGCCGCGACGATCGGCGGGGGGATCGTCGTGTCGGGCACGGTCGACCGTCTCCTGGTGACCGAGGATGCGGTCCGCGTCGTCGATTTCAAGACGGGCCGCCGGCCGCCCACCACCCTCGCCGACGTGCCGCATTACCATCTCGCGCAGATGGCCGCCTATGCGGCGGCGCTCGCGATCGTCTTTCCGGGACGGCGGGTGGAGGCCGGATTGCTCTATACCGCCGGCCCGCGCCTGTTCGACCTGCCGCCCGATCTGCTCGCCGCGCAGAAGCCGGGCTTGCATCGAGCGGAGCAAAGCTAGGGCTCGGGCGGTTGAGCCGGCACGCGTGCCATCCTAGATGGGACGCAAAGGAGACTATTCATGGCGACGAAGACGATCACCGATTCCAGCTTTCAGTCCGACGTGCTCAACGCCGACGGGCCTGTGCTGGTCGATTTCTGGGCCGAATGGTGCGGACCCTGCAAGATGATCGGGCCGAGCCTCGAGGAACTGTCGGAAGAGCTGGGTGAGAAGGTGACGATCGCCAAGCTCAACATCGACGACAATCCCGACGCGCCCGGCCGCTACGGCGTGCGCGGCATCCCGACCATGATCCTGTTCAAGGGCGGCGCCCCGGCGGCGACCAAGGTCGGTGCCGAGCCGAAGGGCCGCATCAAGGCATGGCTGGAGGGCGAGCTGGCGTAAGAGCGCCGTCCTCGTCAGGACCAGGTGAAATGGAGCGGGGTGGCGCGACATTGTTCGCCCACCCCGTTTTTGTGCGCCCCTGACCGGATGGGAGTTGCCGAACTTCAGGTTTTTCGTTGATGTTGCGCGGGTTGTCGGCAGTTGTTGATATTGGTGGAATCCGCCGGTTATCGATCAGAAGATAATATTCGCGTTCCACGTTCGGCCTTCATGCATCGGCAATGCCCTTTGTAGCGCCGAATCGGTCGACGGAATTCATGAGCGGGTCTCTTCAAAAACCGTTTGCTCAGAGATAATTGTAGAAAAAGCCTTTCCTGCAGCTTTGTATGTCGATATCCGACATGTATAAGACAGGGAGCCCCTCCGCCTATGCACGATTCCGAAGATTGGGCTCCCGTCCGGACACGTTTGCACGAGGTGCTCGTCTGGGTCGCCTTCGGCGGCGTACTCGGTATCTTCTGGCGTGAGATCTTGCGGCTCGTACGGCACTGGCTGCTTCAGGCGGGCTGAACGCGTGCCGCTACGCGACCGCTAGCCCTCCAGGATCGCCAATGCCTGCTCCCACATGTCCGCCGACGCCGCTGCGATCATGCCGCTGCGGCCGTCGCCGATCCGGTAATCCGCGCCGTCCAGCCGGCGGACCACGCCACCCGCCTCGCGCAGGAAGAGACTGCCGGCGGCGTGGTCCCACGGCAGGGTACGACGGAATAGTGCGGCGTCGTTGTCGCCGAGCACCAGCCGGGGATATTGCTCCGCCGCGCAGCGGGGCATCGGGACGATCTGCCAGCGGCCGGCCGCGCGCGCGTCGATATCCGCCAGTTCCTCGGCCGACAGGAAATAGCTCGCCACGCCCGCCACAGGCTGCGGCCCCGACGATCGATGCGCCGTCACCTGCACGCCGTCGACGAACGCACCACCGCCCGCAACGGCGTGGACGAGCCGTCCGCTGACGGGGTCGAGGATCCAGCCCGCCTCGACCACGCCATCATGGGCGAGGGCGACCATGATGCCGAACGGCGTGCAACCGTTGGCGTAATTGTTGGTGCCGTCGATCGGATCGACGATCCATACCCGGCCATGATCGAGCCCCTCCAGCAGCGAGGCGTCGGCCGACACCGCTTCCTCGCCCACGACGCGGGCGTGCGCGTCGATCGCGCTCAGCCCCTCGGTCAGCGCGGCCTCGCTCGCGCGGTCTGCGACCGTGACGAGGTCGTCCGCCGCCTTCTCGATCACCTGGTCGGGCGACAGATTGCGGAAATGCGGCATGACGATATCCGCACCGACGCGGCGCATCAGCGCGACGACGGCGTCGTGGTGGTCGTGGGTCATGGCGGCGCCGGTCCTCAGCTGCGATAGTCGGCGTTGATCGAGATGTAGCCGTGCGTCAGGTCGCAGGTCCACACCGTCGCGCGGCCATCGCCGAGACCCAGGTCGACGCCGATTTCGATCTCCTGCCCCTTCAGATGCGCGGCGACGGGCGCCTCGTCATAGCCCTCGACGGCGAGGCCGCCTTCGGCCACCTGCGTCGCCCCGAAGCGGATCGCCAGCCGGTCGCGCTCCGCCGGCTCGCCCGCCTTGCCGACCGCCATCACGATGCGGCCCCAATTGGCGTCCTCGCCCGCGATCGCCGTCTTGACCAGCGGAGAGTTCGCGATCGACATGGCGATGCGACGCGCGCTGCCATCGCTTTCCGCGCCCTCGACGGTGATCTCGATGAGCTTCTGCGCGCCCTCGCCGTCGCGCACCACCAGCAGGGCAAGTTGGCGGCAGAGGTCGGCGAGCGCCGCGGCGAAGGCGTCGGCGCCGTCGCTGTCGGCGTCGACCAGCGGCGTGTTGCCGGCCTTGCCCGTTGCGAAGGCCAGCACCGTGTCGCTGGTCGAGGTGTCGCCGTCGACGGTGATGCACGAGAAGGTGCGGGCATTGGCCGCGCTTAGCGCGCCTTGCAGGAACGCCGGGTCGACCGCGGCATCGGTGAAGATGAAGCCCAGCATCGTCGCCATGTCGGGGGCGATCATGCCCGATCCCTTGATGATCCCGACCAGGGTCACGGTCCGGCCTTCGACGATCGCGGTCGTCGTCGCGCCCTTCGGATAAGTGTCCGTCGTGCCGATCGTCTCGGCCGCCGCCTGCCAGTCGCAGGCGTCCGCGGCGAACGCGGCGTCCAGGCCGGCTTCCGCCTTGTCGATCGGCAGCGGCACCCCGATCACGCCGGTCGATGCGACGAAGACGTCGGAGGGTTGGCAGCCGAGATGCTGCGCGGTGCGCGCCGCGATCGCCTCGACCGCGGTGCGGCCTCGGTTGCCGGTGAAGGCGTTCGAATTGCCGGCGTTGACGACCAACGCGCGCGCCTGGCCCAGCGTCAGCGCCTTGCGGCACCATTCGACCTCGGGCGAGGGGCATTTGCTCTGCGTCAGCACGCCCGCGACCGACGTACCCGGATCGAGCGCGACGAAGGTGAGGTCGCAGCGGTCCCACGCCTTGTACCGGGCTCGCGCGACGTGCGGCACGACGCCGGCGATCGGGGGCAGGTGGGGGAAGGTGGCTGGGGCCAGCGGAGAGATGGACGAGGACATGCCGCCCCCATAAGCTGGTTCCGGGACAGGGCAAAGACACATGATCGACGCAGACGAGCCGGCAGCACCGACGATATTGTATGCCGGCACGCGGCCGCCGCCCCGCCCGCGCCGGCGCCTGTCGGGTGACAACAGGTCGCTGATGATCGGTGTGCTTCTGGCCATCGCCGCGATCGTCATCGCCGGCACCATCGTGGCGGCCATGCTCGCCGTCCGCGGCTATCAGGTATATCGCGACGGTCGGCGACAGGAGCCGGCCGCGCCGCCGCAAGTCATCGGCGCTCGTCTGAAGAAGGCGGCCGAGGTGGCGTCCCCACGCGTCTTGAAGAAGGGGTTCGTGCCCGCCGCGCCGATAGGGGATCAGGGTTCCTGGTTTCCGTCCGATGCTTATCCGGCGGAAGCGCGGCGTCGAGGCGAGGAGGGTCGGGTCTCTGTGCTGCTGGCGATCGATGCGCAAGGCCGGGTCGCGGGCTGCACCGTCATGACGTCGAGCGGGTCGGCGATCCTCGATGAGCAGACCTGCGCGCTGGCACGGCGCAACGCCCGCTTTTCACCGGCGCGGCAGGATGGGGTCGCGGTGGGCGCTACGTATCGCATGCGTGGTGTCAGATGGGCGCTGGATCCTGCCGCCTCGCAGCGCATGGAGGTCGGGCAGGCGCCAAGGTTCCTGGTCGACCAGGTGATCGAGGTGGCGGTGACGCCAGAGGGGGCGGTGTCCGGCTGCAAGGTCGTGCGCCAGGGAACGCCAAGTGGCGATCCCTGCGCGTCGGCTCCGATCGGCCGGAAGCTGTTTGCGCCGCCGGTGCGCGACGGCCGGCCGACGACGGCCCGCGTCCGACTCGCGTCGAGGATGCTGCTGCTACCGGCGCAATAGCCGACGGGCTAAGGCTGAGCCCTCAGCTGCTATGGTCGGAAATGATCTTCCAGCCTTCCGGCCGGCGTTCGAACAGCAGCGAGGTCATGCCGGTGTCGGTCCGGCCGCCGGGATAGCGCAGCGTCCAGCGCGCCCACAGCATCTGGTGGACGTTGCTGATCCGGCGGTGGCCGAGCATCTGGAAGCTCAGTGCGCCGCGCTTGGTCGGGTCGGTGCCATAGCCCTTGTCGTAGCGGGCGGCGATCGCCGCCTTGCCGCGGACGAGGCCGTCCTTGGTCACGAAGACGGCATCACCGGCGTAGATGTCTAGGAACTTCGCCATGTCGCCGCTGGTCCAGCCCGCGGCGCTCGCGACCATCGCCGCCTCGATCGCGGGTTGCGGATCCGCGTCGGGGGCGGGGGCGGGGATGGGGGCGGGCGCGACCAGCGCGGCGGCGAGCAGGATCGGCATCATCGTTCGTCCTCCGTGACGGGATTGACCAGCATCGCGAGGCGCGCCTCGTCGAGCGGGGGTGCGAGCAGGAAACCCTGGTATATGGCGCATCCTTCCGCCGCGAGCAGCGCCCGCTGCGCCTGCGTCTCCACGCCCTCCGCGATCACCGGCAGGCCGAGCGACCGCGCCAGCGTCATCACCGCGCGGACCACCCCCCGATGGCGCGCGCCGTCGCCGACCGCCAGTGCCTTGTCCAGCTTGAGATAGTCGAGCGGCAGCGCCGTCAGATAGGCGAGGCTGGAATAGCCGGTGCCGAAATCGTCGAGCGCGACCTTGATGCCCGCATCGCGCAGCGCGTCGAGCACGCCGGCTGCGGCTTCCAGGGCGCGGATCGCGCTCGATTCGGTAATCTCGACGGTCAGTCGCGCCGGCGGAAAGCCGCTGGCGGCGACGCGGGCGAGGAACGCGTTCGCGAAGCCCGGGCGGCCGAGATCGGCCGGCGTCAGGTTGAGCGCGACCCGCAAGGCGGCGCGGGCATCCCGCCACGCCGCGGCGCGCGTCAGCACCAGCGACTGGATGTGGTCGGACAATGCCAGCCCGAGGTCGGCGCGCTCCGCCGCGGCAAACAGCACGTCCGCGCCGAGCGCGCCCAGCCGGCCGTGCCGCCAGCGTGCCAGCGCCTCGACCCCGATCACCCCGCCGTCGCCGATCCGGGCCTGGGGCTGGAACAAGATGTCGATCTCGCCCTGCTCGATGGCATAATGCAGGTCGACCGCCATCGCATCGAGCGGCGCGGCGCCTTGTGGACCGACGACGCGGACCATGCCGCTGTCGCTGGCCTTGGCGGCGGCGAGCGCCTCCGCGGCGCGGCGCAGCAGGCGACCGGCATCGTCGCCCTGCACACTGCCGGCCATCGCCCAGCGACTGCCGAGCACCGCGAGCCGCCCCGCGACCGCGAGGGGCTTCGCCAGCGCGCCGTCCAGCCTGGCCGCCAGCCGGTCGAGCGTCGCCGCATCCGCCGCCGCGGCGACGATCAATTCGCCGCCGCTTGGCACCGCGACGATCGCCGCATCGCCGAGCAGGTCCGCTACGATCGCCTCCACCTGGTGGCGCGCCTCCGCAATCAGCACGTCGCCCGTCGCGCGACCGCGTGCGGCGTTCAGGATGTCGAGTCGCGACAGGGCGATCATCAGCACGCCGATCGGAGCGCCCTGCGCCAGTCGGGCCGCGATCCAGCGCTCCGCGACCGCGACCTGTTCGTCCTCCCGTTCGCTGGGCAGGCGGCGGTCGTCGGGGCGGGCGCCCGCGCGATTGGCGTGGCGGCGTGCGAAGCGGAGCGTCTGGCGGACCGAATCGTCGGCGGCGTCGCAGGCGAAATGCGTCGCACCGGCGGCGTAGAGAGCATCGAGCGTCGCGTCGTCGTCGACCGTGTCGAGCAGTGCGACCAGCGCGCCGCCCGTCGCGGCGGCGAATCCGCCCAGTGCGCGCACCGCCTCGATCCCCGATTCGGCGTCGCGGCGCGCATCGACCAGCGCCACCGCGGCGTTGCCCGCCATCGCCGCGTGCACGTCCGCCTGCCGCGCCGTGCTGACGATCCAGCCGTCCGCGCGCGCCACGGCCGCCAGTCGATCATGATCCTGCGGCGACACGATTATCACGGTGCCGCGCTCGTCTCTCCGCCCCATCGTGCCACGACTAGGCGGTGCGACCGTTTCGGGCAATGTGGAACGGACTTGTCCGCGCCGGGTTGACGTCCTAGCTCGATGACCATGGCCTCCGCTCCACCTTTTCCCGATCAGCGGCTGGTCGATGCGCATGGCCGGGCGATCCGGTATCTGCGCATCTCGGTCACCGACCGCTGCGACCTGCGCTGCCGCTATTGCATGGCGGAGCAGATGACGTTCCTGCCGCGGGCAAAGCTGCTCAGCCTCGACGAGATCGCGATCATCGCGGAACGCTTCATGGCGCGCGGCGTGACGAAGATCCGCCTGTCGGGCGGGGAGCCGCTGGTGCGGCGCGACGTCGGCGATCTGGTGCGCCGCCTCGGCCGTCATGTCGGCCAGGGCCTCGACGAGCTGACGATGACGACCAACGGGACGCGGCTGGCCCAATATGCGGACGAGATGGTCGCTGCGGGTATCCGGCGCATCAACGTCAGTCTCGACAGCCTCGATGCAGACCGGTTCCGCTTCATCACCCGGCATGGCGACCTCGGCCAGGTGCTCGGTGGCATCGCGGCGGCGAAGGCGGCCGGGCTCGCGGTCAAGATCAACATGGTCGCGCTCGCCGGGCTCAACGAGGACGAGATCGGCACCATGCTGCAATGGTGCGTCGACGAAGGGCATGACCTGTCGCTGATCGAGACGATGCCGCTCGGCGCGATCGACGAGGATCGCGTCGACCGGTTCGTGCCGCTGACACGTGTCTTCGAGGCGCTGGCCGCGCGCTTCCCTCTGGCCCGCGACCCGCATCGCACGGGCGGTCCGGCGCGCTACTGGCGCGTCGGCGAGAGTGCGACGCGGCTCGGCCTGATCTCTCCGCTGACCGCCAATTTCTGCGACGGCTGCAACCGCGTGCGGCTGACCACCGAAGGTACGTTGTACATGTGCCTGGGTCACGAGGATCGCGTTGATCTGAAGGCGGCGCTCCGCGACGGCGGCATACCGGGCCTGGACGCGGCGATCGATCAGGGGCTGATGCGCAAGCCCGCGCGGCACGACTTCACCATCGGCGCAGGCGCCGCGCCCGCGACGACGCGGCACATGAGCGTCACAGGCGGATGAACGCCTTCGAACGGCGCGCGCTCGTCGCCTCGCCCACCGCACCCGCGCAGGCCGCCGCCGCCGAATTGGCGGATGCCGCCGACTGGGTCGATCCGGCCGAGGCGGATGTCATCATCGCCTTGGGCGGCGACGGTTTCCTCCTCCAGACGCTCCACGCGCAGCTCGATCAGCGCCGCCCGGCGGTACCCGTGTTCGGGATGAACCTGGGCACGGTCGGGTTCCTGATGAACGAATGGCGGCGCTTCGACCTCGGCGAGCGGCTCGCCCGCGCCAAGCCGTTCAAGGTGACGCCGCTCAGCGCCACCGTCACCGGCATGGACGGCCGCGTTCATCAGGCGCCGGCGATCAACGAGGTGTCGCTGCTGCGCGAGACGCGGCAGACCGCCAAGCTGGAAGTGACGGTCAACGACCGGATCGTGCTCGACGAGCTCGCCTGCGACGGCATATTGGTGGCCACCCCCGCGGGGTCGACCGCCTACAACCTGTCCGCGCAGGGGCCGATCCTGCCGCTTGGCTCGAACATGCTCGCGCTGACGCCGATCAGCCCGTTCCGCCCGCGGCGCTGGCGTGGCGCGATCCTGCCCGACAAGGCGCGGATCTCGATCCGCGTCCTCGACCCCGGCAAGCGACCCGTGTCGGCGGTCGCCGACCAGCGCGAGTTCCGCGACGTCGCAGAGGTGGCGATCGGCATGGATCGCGCGCGCGAGCTGACGTTGCTGTTCGATCCCGAACATGCGCTGGACGATCGCATCACCATGGAACAGTTCATCGCCTGACCCGCGCCGCCGGGCCGCGCAGGGCAGGTGGAACGCCTCCGACACGCCATTGTGGAAAACCCGCGAAAACGGGGTTGCGCGATCCGAATTGCCGTTTATAGACCCCCTCCACACAGCGACGGTAACGGTCCCTGATAGCTCAGCGGTAGAGCTCTCGACTGTTAATCGAGCGGCCGTTGGTTCGAATCCAACTCAGGGAGCCATCGCTTCGCCCTTGCGAAGCTGACCTGCCGTCACTGTGTCCTTCCCGATTAGCGGTTGCCAAGCCTTTCGCGACGCGACATCATGGCCGCTGGCGAGGCGCACAACGCGCCCGCGGGAGAGGCTTCACATGATCTACCTGGAATTGGCGATCGGCGCGATGGCCGCGGCAGTGCTCGCGGTGCCCGTCCTGCTCGCGGTCACGAGCAAGCCTTCGGTGGACGCGGAGGACTCGCTGCCGGGCTGAGCCAGCCGCGGGGTGGGGGCATCGCCGGATGGCGCGACTGCACCGAACCTTCACATATTGATCACGTTTAACGCATCGGAAACGGCGCGCGATTAGGGTAGGGGCGACGCGAGCATGCCGCGCAATGGCATGCCGCTTCGTTTGTACAGGATCGTCGCCCGTGGACCTCATGCATCGTGCGACCGCCGCACAACTCGTCGCCTCGCTGCATCGTCCGTTGCGGGCATCGGTCGGCGAATGCCTGGACCTCTGGCGGCGGCTCGATGACGTCACGCGTGCCCACGCCTATCTGGTGCTCGAGGGCCCGGAGCCGAATGCGCGGCGCACGCTCAATGCAACGGAGATCGCCGCCCTCGTCGCGCACTGATCGACAGCGTCGGCCGTCGCCAGGATCGAAACGGCGTGGTGCGCCCGTACCGACCGTTCCGAAACCAAGGCGACGAGGCTGGCCCGGTCGCGCGGCCGCCCTTTTTAAAAACTCGGTTTAGCCGCCGCAACGCAGCGTTCGGTGTGGACGCGCGGGGGCGCCGCCGCGATCGACGCACGGATCGCGCCCTAGCTTCGCTCGAAGCCGATCGCGATCGCCACCGCGAGCACGACCAGCACGGCCAGGAAGACGAGCATGCGCGGGATCGCCTGCCGCTGCGGCTTGTTCCGGAAGGGGTCCTCGTCGGCCATCGGTTGATCTCTCAATATGTTATCGACCAGCCTTAACGTCCGGCGGTAGCTTTGGTGGCGTCGGCGAGCGGTTGCTTGCCGCGTGCGCATGCCCGCCCCACATGCTGGGTTGTCAACATCGAAAGGGAAGCGAATGCGGCAGGCGCTGGGCATGCTGGCCATCGACACGCGCGGCAAGGGGCTGCTCGAGATCACCGAGCGCGTTGCGGGCTGGGTGGCGGAGCAAGGCCTCGCCGACGGCCTGCTCACGATCTTCTGCCGTCACACCTCCGCGTCGCTGGTGATCCAGGAGAATGCCGCGCCGGCAGTGCGCCGCGACATGGAGGCCTATTTCGAGCGGATCGCGCCAGAGGACGCGGCCTACGAGCATGACGACGAGGGACCAGACGACATGCCGGCCCATCTGCGCACCGCGCTGACCGGCGTGCAGCTGACCATTCCGCTGATCGACGGCGCGCTCGCGCTCGGCACGTGGCAGGGGATCTATCTCTTCGAACATCGTCGCCGGCCGCACCGCCGCAGCCTCGCACTGCACCTGATCGGCGCCTGAACGCGGCGATGGAGCGTGCCATGATGGAGCCAAGTCGTTCATCGCTCGTTCGACTCGCATAGCGTAAGAACGGCGGGTTCGCCGCACCCGCGCGCGAATGGAGTATGGGAAACATGATGCATCTTGGCCGTAAGGCGATGATCGCGGCGATGGCCGCGAGCACGCTGATGGTCGCGGGTTGCGCGACCGAGACCACATACCGGCCCGCCACGGGCCAGGGCTTCAATCGGACAGGTTACAGCGAACGGCGGATCGAGCCGGATCGCTTCATCGTCAGCTTCGCCGGCAACAGCGTCACGTCGCGCGACACGGTCGAACGCTACCTGTTGTTCCGCGCCGCCGAACTGACGCTGCAGAACGGCTTCGACTATTTCGTCATGGCCAACCGCGACACCGATCGCCAGTCGCAGGTCTATACGACGCCGGGGATCGGCGGCTTCGGTGGGTTCGGCGGTTATTGGGGCCCGGCGTGGCGCTATTACGGCCGCGGCTTCGGCTGGCGCACTTGGGACCCGTGGTTCGGTGGCTTCGGCCCCTGGGACAATGGGTTCGATATCCGCCAGATCGACCGGTACGAGGCGACCGCGGAAATCGTCATGCGCCACGGGCCGATCCCGCGCGACAATCTGCGCGCGTTCAACGCCCGCTCGGTCGTCGACACGATCGGGCCGAGCGTGGTGCTGCCCAAGGCGAACTGACGCGGCGCGGCGGGCCGACGCCGGACGCAAAGTGGGGCCGGTCGCGGATCGCGCGACCGGCCCCTTTTCATTGGCCCCGCCCTGCACCGATCCATCCCCTCGCCGGATCGCACACCAGATGGGTGCAGTGCGCGGACATGGACCCCGGCAGCGGTGCCGCGGCGTCGCTCTCGCGGCCCGCGCCCGTCCCAACGGGCGCGGCTAGCGCCACTTCGCTTCAGGCGGTTACCGCGCCATGGCAATGCTTGTACTTGCGGCCCGATCCGCACGGACAGGGAGCGTTGCGATTGACGCGGCCTTCCCAGCCGGCCGGATCGTCGCCCAGGTCCGGCGCCTCGGGCTGCACCATCTGCATCGGCGGCAACTGCGGCATGACGCGGCCCAGCGTGGCGGCGTCGATGTCCGCCGAATTGTCCTCGCCGGTGAACGGGTCGAAGTGCGTCGTGATGAAATCGGGCAGCTCCGGCAGCGGCGGCGGCGCCTGGATCTGGAACTCGGCATAGGCGATCGTGCGGCTGACGTCCTCGCGGATCGCGTCGAGCATCCGCTGGAACAGGCTGAACGCCTCCTGCTTGTACTCGTTGATCGGCGTCTTCTGCGCATAGGCGCGCAGATGGACGACCTGGCGCAGCGCGTCGAGCGTCGCCAGATGCTCCTTCCAATGATGATCCAGATTCTGGAGGAGGATCGATTTCTCGACCTGCTGCCACGTCTCCGGCTCGAGCTGCGCGGCCTTTTGCGCAACCATCGCATCGGCCGCCTCGCGCACGCGCTCCTCGACGATCTCCGGATCGATCGCGTCTTCCGTCAGCCAGTCTTCCACGGGCATGTCGAGGTTCAGCGTCTCGACCAGCCGCGTCTTCATGCCGGCGACGTCCCATTGCTCCGGATAGGAACCGACCGGGCAGGCCTCGCCGACGATCACGTTGACCGTCTCGGCGCGCATGTCGCTGACGACGTCGCCGACCGTCTCGGCATCCATGATGTCGGCGCGCTGCTCGTAGATGACCTTGCGCTGGTCGTTCATCACGTCGTCATATTCGACGACCTGCTTGCGGATGTCGTAGTTGCGCGCCTCGACCTTCTTCTGCGCGGTCTCGATCGCCTTGGTCAGCCACTTCGACCCGATCGCCTCGCCGTCCTCGATATTCGACCGCATCATGCGCGCGAACAACGTGTCGGGGCCGAAGATGCGCAGCAGGTCATCGTCGAGGCTGAGGTAGAAGCGCGACAGGCCCGGGTCGCCCTGGCGGCCCGAACGGCCGCGCAGCTGGTTGTCGATGCGCCGGCTCTCGTGCCGCTCGGTGCCCAGCACGAACAGGCCGCCCGCCGCGAGCACTTCCTGCTTCTCGACCTCGATCTCCTCTCGGATGCGCGCCGCCGCCGCCTCATATTCGGGCGTACCCTCGACCAGGTCGGGATGCTCGTCGAGCATCCGGAATTCGAGGTTGCCGCCCAATTTGATGTCGGTGCCGCGGCCGGCCATGTTGGTCGCGATCGTCACCGCCGACTTGCGGCCGGCCTGCGCGACGATATGCGCCTCCATCTCGTGGTAGCGCGCGTTGAGCACCTTGTGGTCGACGCCCTCCTGCACGAGGAATTCGCTCAGCAGCTCGGACTTCTCGATCGACACCGTGCCGACCAGTACCGGCTGGCCCTTGGCGGCATGTTCCCGGATCTTCTTGGCGATCGCGCGGAACTTGTCGTTGGTGTCCTTGTAGAATTCGTCCTCCTCGTCGACGCGCTGGACGGGCACGTTGGTCGGGATGGTGACGACGTTCATCTTGTAGATGTCGTAGAATTCGGCCGCTTCCGTCGCCGCGGTACCGGTCATGCCGGCGAGCTTGGGATACATGCGGAAATAGTTCTGGAAGGTGATCGAGGCCATCGTCTGGTTCTCGGGCTCGATCGTGACGCCCTCCTTCGCCTCGACTGCCTGGTGCAGGCCGTCGGACCAGCGGCGCCCGTCCATCATGCGGCCGGTGAATTCGTCGATGATGACGACCTTGCCGTCCTTGACGATATAATCGGTGTCGCGCTTGAACATCATGTTCGCGCGCAGCGCCTGGTTGAGGTGATGAACCACCTGCGTATTCTCGAAGTCGTAGAGGTTGGCGCCCTGTAGCAGGCCCGCCGCCTCCAGGAGCCGCTCGGCCTTCTCGGTGCCGTCCTCGGTCAGGATGATCGACTTCTGCTTCTCGTCCTTCTCGTAATCGTCGGCGCTCAGCTGCTTCACGATCGCGTCGACGCCCATGTACAGTTCCGACTTGTCGTCGGTCGGGCCGGAGATGATCAGCGGCGTGCGCGCCTCGTCGATCAGCACCGAATCGACCTCGTCGACGATCGCCATGCTGAAGGCGCGCTGCACCATCGACGAGCGCTCGTACTTCATGTTGTCGCGCAGATAATCGAAGCCGAACTCGTTGTTCGTGCCGTAGGTGATGTCGCTGTTGTAAGCGGCGCGGCGCTGCTCGTCGGTCAGATTGGGGATGATCGTACCGACCGTCAGACCCAGGAAGCGATAGACCTGGCCCATCCACTCCGCGTCGCGGCTGGCGAGATAGTCGTTGACGGTGATGACATGGACGCCGTCGCCCGGCAGCGCATTGAGATAGGTGGCGAGCGTCGCGACCAGCGTCTTGCCCTCGCCGGTGCGCATCTCGGCGATCTCGCCGCGATGGAGGACGATGCCGCCGATCATCTGTACGTCGAAATGGCGCATGCCGAGCACGCGCACCGCCGCCTCGCGCACGGTGGCGAAGGCTTCGGGCAGCAGGTCGTCGAGCTTCGTGCCGTTGGCGAGCTGCTCGCGGAACTTGGCGGTCTGGCCGGCGAGGTCCTCGTCCGACAGCGCCTGCAGCTGCGGCTCGAAGGCGGCGATCTTGGCGATGATCGGGTTCAGGGACTTGACGTACCGGTCGTTGGACGAACCGAACAGGGATTTGGCGAGGCCGCCGAGCATAAGCGTGATGTCCTGATGAAGGCCGGCGCGCACGCGATGACAGGCGGCGCGGCCGATGATGACATGGGTCGTGGGCGCAGGCGGCCGAAGCCGCGGGACGTTCGATGCAGGGGCGCTATTCGCGCCGGCGGCTCGCGTACAGCCGAACGACCGCAAGCGATCGGGCGGGGAGGGGGCGGGCGACCGCGATGTCAGTCAGGCGGGCGATCGCCGCCTGCGGCCGTTGTGCGACCCGCACCGCCGCGACGCGCGCCGCGGCGGCGGTGACCTGCGCGCTCACCGCCTGCGCCGCGGCGGGCGCACGCGCCGCCGATCCTACCCCGGTCAGGGCGGACAGCAGCGCGGAAAGAAGCAGCAACAGGTTCATCGGGCGCCCGGCATAGAGACTGCGGCGGCGGGCGTCCACCGTGGAAGCGGGGCGGGACGTCTCATCCCGCGGCCTTGGCCAGCCCTTTCGACAGCTGCAGCGCGCCGTGCAGCCGCGCCTTGGCGTCGGGCCACGCGCGTTGCAGCACCAACTTGCTGTCGGGGCGCAGCTTGGCGACGCCGTTCAGCCGGTCGACATAGGCGAGCAGCCCCTGGACGTTGGGCGGCTTGTCGTCGTGGAACGAGACCAGCACGCCGCGCGGGCCGACGTCCATCTTGGCGATGCACGCCTTCTTGGCGTTGAGCTTGATCTCGATGACGCGGATCAGATTGTCGGTGGCGTCGGGCAGGGGGCCGAACCGGTCGATCATCTCCGCCGCGAACGCCTCGATCTCGCGCGACGAATCCAGCTCGTTGAGGCGGCGGTACAGTCCCATGCGCAGGTCGAGGTCGGGGACGTAATCGTCCGGGATCAGGATCGGCGCGTCGACGGTGATCTGCGGCGAGAAGTCGCGCGGGCGATCGCTCGCCAGGCCGCCGGCCTTGGCGTCCATGATCGCCTCTTCCAGCATCGACTGGTAGAGTTCGTAGCCGACCTCCTTGATATGGCCCGACTGTTCGTCGCCCAGCAGGTTGCCCGCGCCGCGGATGTCGAGGTCGTGGCTGGCGAGCTGGAAGCCCGCGCCCAGGCTGTCGAGGTCGGACAAGACCTTCAGCCGCTTTTCCGCCGTATCGGTCATCTGCCGTTCCGGCGGCGTCACCAGATAGGCATAGGCGCGCGTCTTCGACCGGCCGACGCGCCCGCGCAGCTGGTAGAGCTGCGCCAGCCCGAACCGGTCGGCGCGGTTGACGATCATCGTGTTCGCCGACGCGATGTCGATGCCGCTCTCGATGATCGTCGTGGAGATCAGCACCTCGAACTTCCTGTCGTAGAAGGCGCTCATCCGCTCCTCGACCTCTGTCGCGCTCATCTGGCCGTGCGCGATGACGTAGCGGACCTCGGGCACCTCATTGCGCAGATAGTCCTCGAGGTCCGGCAGGTCGGCGATACGCGGCGTGACGAGGAAGCTCTGCCCGCCGCGATAATGTTCGCGCAGCAGCGCCTCGCGCAGCACCACCGGATCCCACGGCATCACATAGGTACGCACCGCCAGCCGGTCGACCGGCGGCGTCTGGATCACCGACAGTTCGCGCAGGCCGCTCATCGCCATCTGCAGCGTGCGCGGGATCGGCGTCGCGGTCAGGGTGAGCATGTGCACGTCCGCGCGCAGCGCCTTCAGTCGCTCCTTGTGCGTCACGCCGAACCTCTGCTCCTCGTCGACGATGACGAGGCCGAGCCGCTTGAACTCGATCCCCTTGGCGAGCAGCGCGTGCGTGCCGACGACGATGTCGATGCCGCCACTCGCCAGCCCCTCCTTGGTCTTCTTCGCCTCGGCGGCGGGGACGAGGCGCGACAGCCGACCGATCTCGATCGGAAAGCCATCGAACCGTTGGGTGAAATTGTTGAAATGCTGCCGCGCGAGCAGCGTCGTCGGACAGATGACCGCGACCTGCATCCCCGCCATCGCCGCGACGAAGGCGGCGCGCAGCGCCACCTCGGTCTTGCCGAAGCCGACGTCGCCGACGATCAGCCGGTCCATCGGCTTGCCCGCCGCCAGGTCGGCGAGCACGTTCTCGATCGCGCGGTCCTGGTCGTCGGTCTCTTCATAGGGGAAACGGTCGACGAAGCTCGGATAGCCGCTGGGATCGGGCTCGGCGATCTCGCCGGGGCGCAGCGCGCGCTCGGCGGCGACCTTGATGAGCTCGCCCGCGATCTCGCGGATCCGCTCCTTCATCTTCGACTTGCGCCGCTGCCACGCCTCGCCGCCCAGCCGGTCGAGCGCCGTCGCTTCCTCGCTGCTGCCGTAGCGCGACAGCACCTCGAGGTTCTCGACCGGCACGAAGAGCTTGTCGCCGCCGGCATATTCGACCGCGACGCAGTCGTGCGGGCTCTGGCCGACGGGGATCGAGGTCAGACCGAGATATTTGCCGATGCCGTGATCGGAATGGACGACGAGATCGCCCGGCGTCAGCGTCGCGAGCTCGGCCAGGAAGGCATCCGCCGACTTCTTGCGCTTCGCCCGTCGCACCAGCCGGTCGCCCAGCATGTCCTGCTCGGTCAGCACCGCGACGTCCGGTGCGGTGAAGCCATGGTCGAGCGGCAGCACGACGAGCGCGACGCCCGCGCTCTTTCCCGTATCCGCGATGCCCAGCGCTTCCTGCCAGGTCTCCGCCGCCTTGGCGCCGGTCAGGCCATGGTCCTTGAGCAGGGTGCCGAGCCGCTCGCGCGCGCCGTTCGAATAGCTGGCGAGGACGGGCTTCTTGCCCTCCTTGCGCAGCCGGCCGAGGTGCTGGACGACCGCATCGTAGACATTGGCACCGCTCGAGCGCTCGGGCGCGAAGTCGCGCGCGCCGTCGACGCCGAAGTCGAGCACCGTCCGGCTCTCCGGCTCGTGGAACGGCGTCGTCGTATGGACGTGCCGCGCTTCCAGCGCCTCGCGCCACTCGCGCTCGCCGAGGTAGAGCGCGGTCGAGCCGAGCGGGCGATAGCTGCCCGGCTGCGCACCCTCCGCGCGCTGGCGGTTCTCGTAATAATCGGCGATCGATTCCAGCCGCCCCTCGACCGCGCCTGCGACGCCCGCGTCGCGCACCACCACGTCGTCGGCGCCGAGGTGGTCGAACAATGTCGCCAGCTTGTCCTCGAAAAGCGGCAGCCAATGCTCCATGCCCGCCAGCCGCCGGCCGTCGCTGATCGCCTGGTACAGCGGATCGCCCGTCGCCGTCGCGCCGAACTTGTCGCGATACCGGCTGCGGAAGCGCCTGATCGACTCCTCGTCGAGCAGCGCCTCGGATGCGGGCAGCAGGGTGAAGCCGTCGACGCGTCCCGTGGTGCGCTGGTCGCCGGGATCGAAGGTGCGCACGCTTTCGATCTCGTCGCCAAAGAAATCGAGGCGCAGCGCCTGCTCCTCGCCGCTCGGGAACAGGTCGACGATCCCGCCGCGCACCGCATATTCGCCATGGTCGTGCACCGTGTCGGTGCGGACATAGCCGTTCGCCTGGAGCAGCGCGGCTAGCTTGTCGCGGTCGATCCGCTCGCCGGGCGCGAGCCGGGCGACGAGCTGACGGATGCGGAACGGCGTCAGCACGCGCTGCGTCGCCGCGTTGGCGGTGGTCAGCAGCAGCTGCGGTGCCTTCACCGGCCGCTGCAGCCGGTGCAGCGCCGCCACGCGCTCCGCCATGATCCGCAGCGTCGGCGAGGCGCGGTCATAGGGCAGGCAGTCCCAGGCCGGCAGGCCGATCACCTCCAGGTCGGGCGCGAAGAACGCCGCCGTCCCCGCGATCGCCCGCATCGCGCCCTCGTCGGCGGCGACGAACACCGCGCGCGCGCCCTTCTGCGCGGCGGCGCGCGCCAGATCGGCGAGAAAGGCGGGCTGGAATCCCGCCGGTACGCCCGACAGGGTCAGCGGTGTCTTGGCGGACAGGATCGTCTTCAGGTCGGGCATCGCGGCTTTCAAACTCCCCTCGTGCGGGCAGGAGGGGTCGGTCAACATTCTCCCCTCCCGCTTGCGGGAGGGGCAGGTCGAAATGTCCCCCCTCCCGCTTGCGGGAGGGGCAGGGGGTGGGCCCGACGTGTAGGATCAGGCGGCAAGGCAGGAGGATGGATCAGGCCCACCCCCAACCCCTCCCGCAGGCGGGAGGGGAGAATAGAAGCGCCCCTCTCGCACGCGGGGGCGCGCAGGCGTCAGAACGTCGGCACGTAGGTGATCGCCCGCATGCGGTCCATCATCGGACCCTGCCAGCGCTCCGGGCATGGTAGCGAGCCGATCGCCCAACCCATGATATCGACGTCCTGTTCCTCCAGAAGCGTTTCGAACCAGTCGAGTTCCGCGGGCGTCATGCTGGCGCCATGTGCGTCGAAGAAACCGCCGATCATCAGGTCGGCCTCCTTGGTGCCGCGATGCCAGGCGCGGAACTTCAGGCGTTTGAGGCGAGTGGCGTGGTCCATGCGGCCCCTTCTTTGCGGCAAATGCGCGGATGCCCGGCAGACGCTGGCGGCGTCCGTCGGGTACGGTATAGCGGCCCATGTAATCATGCGCCCGCTCATCCTCAATCCGCTGTTCGCCGAGGTCACCGCGCTCAAGGGCGTCGGTCCCGCGCTCGCCAAGCCCTTGGACCGACTCGGCCTGCAGCGCGTCGTCGACGTCGCCTTTCACCTCCCGAACGGCTGGGTCGACCGCGTCGCCCGCGACGCGCTGGACGAGGCCGACGTCGGCCGCATCGTCGCGATCACGCTGACCCCGGTCGACTATCGTGTGTCGAGCGGGCGCGGCCCGACGCGCGTCCAGGCGGTCGACGCGCGTGGCAATGCCGTCAGCCTCGTTTATTTCGGCGGCTCGTCGGGCTGGGTGAAGAAATTGCTCCCGCTGAACGAGCCGCGCCGCGTCTCCGGCAAGCTCGAACAATATGGCCAGACGCTACAGATCATCCATCCCGACCTCGCCGAGCCCGACGAGCCGTTCCGCGCGCGCGAGCCGATCTATCCGCTGTCGGAGGGGTTGACCTCGCGCCGCCTTGGCGCGCTCGCGCAACAGGCGGTCGAGCGCGCGCCCGACCTGCCCGAATGGATCGAGCCGGGGCTGAAGGGAAAGCGCGGCTGGCCAGGCTGGCACGAGGCGCTGGCGCGAATTCACGAGGATCCGGCCGACAAGCCGGCGCGCGAGCGCCTCGCCTATGACGAGATCTTCGCCAACCAGCTCGCGATGACGCTCGTCCGCGCCGACACGCGCAAGCGGCGCGGTCGTGCGCTCCACGGCGACGGGCGCCTGCGCGACCTGCTGAAGCTGCCCTATACGCTGACCGGCGCGCAGACCCGCACGATCGCGGAGATCGAGGGCGATCTCGCGCAGACCGCGCCCATGCTGCGCCTGCTTCAGGGCGACGTCGGCGCCGGCAAGACCCTGGTCGCCGCGATGGCGCTGCTGATCGCGGTCGAGGCCGGGGCGCAGGGCGCGATGCTCGCCCCGACCGAAATCCTCGCGCGCCAGCATTATGAGACTTTGCGCCGGACGCTCGCCGGCCTGCCGCTCACCATCGCCGTGCTGACCGGGCGCGACAAGGGTCGCGCGCGGGAGGCGACGCTGATGGGGCTCGCCAGCGGCGAGATCGACATTCTCGTCGGCACGCACGCCATCTTCCAGGAGGCGGTCGGCTACAAGGACCTCGCGCTGGTCGTCGTCGACGAGCAGCACCGTTTCGGCGTCGCGGAGCGGATGATGCTGCAGGCCAAGGGGCGGACCCCGCCACACCTGCTGGCGATGACGGCGACGCCGATCCCGCGCACGCTGACGCTGGCGCAATATGGCGAGATGGATGTCAGCCGCCTCGACGAGATGCCACCGGGACGCCAGCCGATAGAGACCCGCGTCGTCAGCGAGGACCGGCTGGACGAGGTGGTCGAGGCGCTCGGGCGCCATATGGCGGATGGCGGTCAGGCCTATTGGGTCTGCCCGCTGGTGGAGGAAAGCGAGAAGAGCGACCTCGCCGCCGCCGAGATGCGCGCGGAGCAGCTGCGCGCGCGGTTCGGGGATCGCGTCGGCGTCGTTCACGGTCGCATGAAGGGGCCGGAGAAGGATGCGGTGATGGAGGCCTTCGCCTGCAACCGCCTGTCGGTGCTCGTCGCGACGACCGTCATCGAAGTGGGTGTCGACGTCCCCAACGCGACGCTGATCGTCATCGAACATGCCGATCGCTTCGGGCTGGCGCAGCTCCACCAGCTGCGCGGCCGCGTCGGGCGGGGCGGGGGGCTGTCGCGCTGCCTGCTGCTGCGCGGCGCGGCGCTCAGCGAGACCGCGCGCGCGCGGCTCGCGCTGATGCGCGACACCAACGACGGCTTCCGGATCGCCGAGGAGGATCTGCGGCTGCGCGGCAGCGGCGAACTGCTCGGCACGCGCCAGTCGGGCGAAATGGCCTTCCGTCTCGCGACGCCCGACATGCTCGCCGACCTGCTGCAATGCGCCCAGGACGATGCCCGCCTGCTGATCGACCGCGATGGCGGCCTCGAAGGGCCGCGCGGCGCGGCGGCCCGCATCGCGCTCTACCTGTTCGATCGCGACGCGGGCGTGGCGCTGCTGCGCTCGGGGTGAAGCGCGAGCGGCAGGGCAGGCGATTGCCGGGGTAATGCGCGAAACCTCCGGTTCGTCGGCTCCGCCGCCTCATCCGGACCGAGGACCGATGTGCCGTCGGACGTGGCCGTCCGCAGGGCGCGCGTCCGGATCGCGCGTGCCGCGAGCCGGACCGGCCGGGGTGCCCCGCTATCCGTGATGCCCATGGTGGTCGCCGCCGCCTCCATGGGGCGGATGCGGAGGGGCGCCGGGCCGCGGCGGCGGCGCATGGAAGGCGACGCGTGGCGCCGCCGCCGCATGGGGAGGGTTAGCCCAGGCACGACCGCCCTGCGCGGCCCATTCGCCATGCGGGGCGGGCCCCGCCCGGTCCCGCATGCCCTCACCGCCATAGCCGCGTGCCTGCGGGACGGCGCCATGCCACTGGGGCGGCGGAGCGTGGAACGGTGGCGAGGCGGGGGCTGCGCCTGGGGCGGTGTCACGCTGCCAGGGCGGCGGTCCGCCGCGATGCACGACCGGCATCGGCGCGCGGGCGAATGCCTGCGCCTGCTCCTGCGCGGATGCTCCACCGAGCTGTGGCGCATGCGGCGCGCGATGCGCGGTCGGCAGGGTCGACGGTGCGTTCCCGTGCAACGGCGCGCCGCTCGGTTGCCAGCCGCCGCGATGCGGATCGGCGAAAGGCTGACGACCTGCCATCAGCGGCCGCGCGGTCGCGACGATTGGCGGGTGGCCATGGTTCGCGGTCGCGAATAGCCGCGGGTCGCCGCGCGCCGCCGTGAAATGCGCGAACTGGTTCTGCGTGGGCGCGACATGGGCCTCGTGCGCGGCGATCCAGTCCTGCCGGCTCGGCCGCGCCTGCACGCCGCCCGGGCCGCCATTGTAGCTGACCCGCGTGATGCGGTTCACCACCACGTCCTGCCGATAGACGTTGGTGATGTGGACGTTGGTGATGGTGTTGACGGCGCGATTGTAAAAGATGTGGCCGCCGTTCCAGTACCCGCCCTGATAGCCGACACCGGTATAGCCGAACCCATAGGGCACGCCGCCGTAGAAGCCGACGTGCGGGCCCCAATAACCGGCGTGAAAGACATAGGCGCCGTCGCTCCAACCCCACCAGGGCGGCGTCCAGAGCAGGCCGGGGCGGGGCGCCATCACCCAGGTGCCCGGAACCCAATAATAGGCGTATTCTATGTCGTCCCAGGCTCAATAGCCCGGCGTCCAGACGTAATCCGGTCCCGGCAGCGCCGGCTGCGCATAGACGGGCAGCGGGGGCGGCGGGGATCCGACGCTGATGTTGATCGACAGCTGCGCGGCTGCCGCCGTCGCGACGACCATGCCTCCGCCCAGCGCCAGTAGTGCCACCAAGCCCCTTTTCATCGAGCCGCCTCCTTGCATTGCCATCCCCAAGTCCTGCGCGCACGTCGCTGAACGGTGAATTACAGAACGGCAAGTGAAGGATATGTAATTCCGATGTCATGATAGGAGGGAGCGGGGCTCTCCTCCAATTCAGGGCAGTTGGACGAACAAAAAATATTTTGAAAAAAGGAAACTACGAAAGTGTTGCGCTCAACCTAGTAGTGATGGGGGCATCCGTGTCGTCATAGATCATGAAGGCGGGGATATCGTTCTAATTGCGTCGAACGGGAGCACGTAGTCTGTGCCCTGACACGTATATGTGCTATGGCCACCATGCTCTTTGACAGGTGCGGAATGACGTGGCCGCAAAAGCGACCAAACACCGTGACCTTTGTGACCTTCGGAACTATGTTACGCGCACGTGCAACGGAAGATCGTCGCACGACAGCAATCTGTCGCAACTCGCGCTGGGACTTGCCGGATCGTTCAACGAAAAACCGGCTCAGCCGTGCATGCCGCCCAGCACCGCGTGGTACCGATTCGCCGGGATCGCCCGCTCGAGCTGGCACCCGATCCGACCGCCGAGCGCCCAACGGACCGCCGCCTTCACTTCGCCCAGGACGGGCAGCTGGATGGAGATCCATTCGCCGACGCTGACGGCGGCATCGCTGCGGAGCATCAATCCCCCAGGCGACAGGTTGACGATCAGCACCGGCAGCGTGCGGCCGTCGACCAGTCTCGCCCGGCTGCGATGATGCACCTCGTCGCGCGGCTCGGCCCGCCCGTCGGCCGAGTGGCGTCCATCGGAAAGACCCATCGAAGCAGCACTCGTCACGCCGGTTCTCCCTTGGTCCGCTACGGTACAATTTGGACCAATATGGATCAATCATAGGGAGAGTAAGTTTACAAAGGCTTATTCCGCCGGAATGAGCAATCCGTGATTTTTTCTGCCGGCCGAAAGACGGACCGGCTCGGCGCCGACGACGATCATCTGCGCCTCGTCGGTCACCTTCTCGGCGCCGATGCGCGCGCCGCCGCCCGCGATCAGCCGGCGCGCCTCGCCCTTCGACTTGGCGAAGCCCAGCGCGATCAGCGCGTCGACGACGCCGATCGTGCCGCCCTCCACGGTGATCGTCGGCAGCGCGGCACCGGCGCTGCCTTCCTCGAACGTGCGGCGTGCGGTCTCTGCCGCCTCCTCGGCGGCGGCGCTGCCCCGGCACATCGCGGTCGCCGCGTTGGCCAGCACCTTCTTCGCCTCGTTGATCTCGGCGCCTTCCAGCGCTTCGAGACGGGCGATCTCGTCGAGGGGCAGGTCGGTGAACAGCCGCAGGAACCGGCCGACGTCGCGGTCGTCGGTGTTGCGCCAGAACTGCCAATAATCGAAGTGCGGTAGCTGGTCCTCGTGCAGCCAGACGGCGCCCGCCATCGTCTTGCCCATCTTGCCGCCGTCGGCGGTGGTAATCAGCGGCGTGGTGACGCCGAACACCTCCGTCCCGTCCATCCTGCGGGCGAGCTCGATGCCGTTGACGATATTGCCCCACTGGTCGCTGCCGCCCATCTGCAACCGGCAGCCGTGGCGATGCGCCAGTTCCCGGAAATCATAGGCCTGCAGGATCATGTAGTTGAACTCGAGGAAGCTCAGCGACTGTTCGCGATCGAGCCGCAGCTTGACCGAGTCGAAGCTCAGCATCCGGTTGACGCTGAAATGCTGGCCGACCTCGCGCAGGAAGGGAATGTACTCGAGGCGGTCGAGCCACTCGGCATTGTCGAGCATCACCGCGTCGGTCGGTCCCCCCATCTCACCTTCGGGGCCGAAGGTCAGGAAGCGTTCGAAGATGCGCTTGATCGAGGCGACGTTGGCCTTGATCCCCTCTTCGCCGAGCAGCTTGCGCGCCTCGTCCTTGAAGCTCGGGTCGCCGATCTTGCCGGTACCGCCGCCCATCAGCACGATCGGCTTGTGACCGGTCTGCTGCAGGCGACGCAGCAGCATGACCTGCACCAGGTTACCGACGTGGAGCGACGACGCAGTGGGGTCGAAGCCGACATAGCCGGGGACGATCTGCGTTGCTGCGAGAGCGTCGAGCGCCTTCGCATCGGTCAGCTGGTGGATGTAGCCGCGCGTCGAGAGCGTATTGAGCAGGTCGGAAGCATAGGTCATGCGCGCAGCCGTTACACAGCCGGGACGGTCCCGTCACGGGGGTTGGTGGGCGCGCGACCCGGGCTCAGCGCCGCGGCAGCTGCACCTGCGGATCCACCGGGGTCCGGCCCTTGCGCAATTCGAAGTGCAACTCCGGCCGGTCGGCGAAGCCGGTGTCGCCCGACAAGGCGATCGTCTGGCCACGCTTCACGCTCTGCCCGCGCTGGACCAGCAACTTGCTGGCATAGCCATAGACGCTGGTCCAGCCGCCGCCGTGCTTGACGATGACGAGGCCGCCCAGCGCCGCGATGCCGTCGCCGGCATAGGCCACGACGCCATCCGCGGTGGCGCGGATCGGGGTGCCGATCGGCACCGCGATCGTGATGCCGTCGTTGCGCTCGCCGCTGCGTCCCGGACCGAAGCGGCCGACGACATTGCCCTCGGCCGGCCAGGCGAAGCCGCCCCCTGCAAGGCGGGTCGGCGCCTCGACCACCGCGGTCGGCGGGAGCACGCGCCGTGCGCTGGCGACGGGCTTGGCGGGTGCCTGCCGCGGCGCGGGGGCGGGTTCGCCGCCGGTGAGGATATCGTCGATATCGAGGCGGAAGGCGGCGGCGCGCTCGGCGGTGGAGGCCGCGCGGCCCGGCTCGCCGGGGATCAGGATGCGCTGCCCGGCCCGCAGGATGTACGGTTCCTCCAGCGCATTGGCGGCAACGATCCGCGACCATTCGACGCCATAGGCGCGGGCGATGGCGATCCCGCTCTCGCCCTGGCGCACCAGGTGGTAGCGCCCGCCGGGAATGGTCAGTCGCTCGCCGGCGCGGACGGTGAAGGGCGGGGCCAGATCGTTGGCGCGGGCGATCGCCTCCGATCCCGCGCCGGTGCGCTCCGCGATGCCGCGCAGCGAATCGCCGGGCTGCACGACGTAGCGCTGGTCGGAGACGGTCCGCGCATCCGGCGTGACGGGACGCGCCTCCCACGCCGGCCGCGCGGTGCGCGGCATCGCGACGGGAACGTCGACCTGCCGCGCCGGACGGTCGTCGCCGTCGTTCGCGGCGTCACGCCGTGGCGCACGCGGATAGGCGACCGGCGGCGGGTCGTATCGCTGGGGCTGGCGGGCAGGCGCCTCGCGGACCGGCGGGGGTGGGGGGGGCGCGTCCTCGACGGGCATATCCACGCTGGGGATGCATCCCCCCAGCAACAGCAGCGCGAACGGGGCCGCGACGCGCTTCATCTCAGCGCGCCGGCTCCAGCCGGTTCAGTCCGCCCATGTAGGGCTGCAGCGCCGAGGGCACCGCGACCGACCCGTCCTCCTGCTGATAGTTCTCCAGCACTGCGACGAGCGTGCGCCCGACCGCGAGGCCCGACCCGTTCAGCGTATGCACGAAGCGCGGTGCTTTCTCCCCCTCGACCCGGTAGCGCGCATTCATCCGCCTCGCCTGGAAGTCGGTGCAGGTGGAGCAGCTGGAAATCTCCCGATAGCGCGCCTGACCGGGCAGCCATACCTCGAGATCGTAAGTCCGCGCCGCCGAGAATCCCATGTCGCCCGCACACAGCAGCATCCGGCGATAGGGCAGTTCCAGCGCGTCGAGCACGCCCTCGGCGCAGGCGGTCATGCGCTCGTGCTCGGCCTCCGAGGCATCTGGGGCGACGATCGACACCATTTCCACCTTGTCGAACTGGTGCTGGCGGATGTAGCCGCGCGTGTCGCGCCCCGCCGCGCCCGCCTCCGAGCGGAAGCACGGGGTCAGCGCGGCGAAGCGCAGCGGCAATTCGCCCTCTGGCAGGATCGCCTCGCGCACGATGTTGGTCAGCGACACCTCGGCGGTCGGGATCAGCCAGCGGCCGTCCGTGGTGCGGAACAGGTCCTCCGCGAACTTGGGAAGCTGCCCCGTGCCGAACACCGCCTCGTCGCGCACGAGCAGGGGCGGGCAGACCTCCTCATAGCCGTGCTGGCGGGTCAGCCGGTCGAGCATGAACTGGCCGAGCGCGCGCTGCAGACGGGCGGCGTGGCCGCGGACCAGCGTGAACCGCGCGCCTGCCAGCGCGACGCCGGTCTCGAAGTCCAGGCCGAGCGCGGGGCCGATCGCATCGTGCTCCCGCGCCGCGAAGGCGAAGTGGGGCGGCGTGCCCCGGCTGTGGACGACGACATTGTCGTTTTCGTCCGCACCGTCCGGTACGTCGGCGGCGGGGCGGTTCGGAAGGGCGGCGAGCGCGGCGTCGAGCGCGGCGGCGGCGTGTGCCTCATCCGCTTCGAGCGCGGGAAGAGCCTCCTTGAGGGCGGCGACCTGCGCCATCAGCGCCGCGGCACGCGCCTCGTCCTTTTGCGCCTTCGCCTGGCCAATGCCCTTCGACAGCTCGTTACGGCGGGTCTGCGCGTCCTGCGCCGCGGCGATGGCGGCGCGCCGTGCGTCGTCGAGGGCGATCAGGTGCGCCGACTGCGGCTCGAGACCGCGACGGGCGAGGGCGGCGTCGAAGGGGGCGGGGTCGTCGCGAAGGCTGCGTATGTCGTGCATGGTGCCACGGCTATGGCCGCGCCCCCCGCCAGGCGCAAGCCGGCAACCGCGACCGGGTGCGCGGCGTTGTCGATCCCGACGATAACGATCAGGAGACGTCAGATGCAGGTGCCCCACAATGCCTTCGTGCTGGTCGCGGACGGCCGAAAGGCGCTGTTCTTCCGGAACGAGGGCGATGCCGACTATCCGAACCTCAAGGTCGAGCATGCCGAGGAACATGTGAACCCGGCCGACCGCGATCAAAAGACGGACGCCGCCGGCGGCGCCTCCTCGACCCAGTCAGGAGCCGGTGCGCCGCCGGTCGCGCAGGGCGGATCGAACCATGCCAGCGGCGGCGGTGCGCAGTTCGCGCCGTCGCGCGGGTCGATGGACGAGACGGACTTCCACCAACAGGAGGAGGATCGTTTCGCCGCGGAAACCGCGGACATGCTGAAGCGGCGTGCCCTGGCGAACGAATTCGAGGCGCTGATCATCGTCGCGCCGCCGAAGACGCTGGGCGAACTGCGCAAGCATTATCACAAGGAGGTCAGCGATCGCCTGAAGGGCGAATTGGCGAAGGATCTGACCGGACATCCGGTCCCCGATATCGAGAAGGCGCTGCAGTCGGCCTGACGCGCCGACGATAGGCGTAAACGAAAAGGGGCCGCCGGATGCAATCCGGCGGCCCCTTTTTTAGAAGCGAAGGTAACGTGTCAGGCGGTCGCCGGGCGCGCCATCCGGCGCCTGACGACGAGCGCCGCTGCGGCCGCGCCGAACAGCAGGACCATCGGCGGAGCCGGCACCGGCGCGGGCGGTCCCGGAGGTCCGGGAGGCCCCGGCGGCGGCGGCGGCGGGTTCGGACCGCTCGAGGACCATCCGCCACTCGTACTCCAGCCCTTCTGATCCTGGTTCTGCTGCTGTCCCTGTTGCTGCCCCTGCTGCTGGTTCTGGTTCTGGTTCTGGTTCTGGTCCTGGCTTTGCTGATTCGTATTGGTGTTGGTGTTCTGATTGTTGTTCGAGTTTTGGTTGCTGTTCGAATTCTGATTGCTGTTCGAATTCTGGTTGCTGTTGTTGTTCTGGTTGTTGATGTTGTTCTGGTTGTCGACGACGACATTGGCGCCGCCGGTGGAGCTCGACGTCGAGCTCGAGACGTTTCCGGACGACGAGGAGCTGCTGGAGACGTTGCCGGACGACGAACTGGAGACGTTGCCGGACGACGAACTCGAGACGTTGCCGGAACTGGAGACATTGCCGGAGGAGGACGAGGAACTGCTGCTCGACGTCGATCCGCCGCTCGACGTCGACGAGATTACGATGCTGCCGCTCGATCCCGAACTGCCGCCGCCGAAGAACCCGCCGCCGAAGAACCCGCCGCCGCCGCCGGCCCAGCCGCCGCTGCCGCCGACAACGACCGGCACGGCACCGCCGCCGCCGCTGACGAATCCCTCGCCGCGGGGCAGAGGAAGCGGGACCGGCGCTGCCTGGCTCGCCACCGTGACGACAGCCGGCGCGCAGGTCGTGGTGGTCCGCGTCACGATCCGGCGAACGCCCCCCTTCCGCACGACCGAGGCCAGCTCGCGGTGCACGACGCGCTTCTTGACCTGCTTGACGAGAGTGGGGCGGCTGGGCCGCTCGGCGACATGCACCGCTCCGCCGCCGATCAATGCGCCGCCGCATGCGCAAGCGCACAGTTTCGCCAGGGCCATTCGGACGGACATATCTGTTCTCTCTCACTTCCGACCTGCGCTGGCCGGTATCCCCATTGCGTCGAAGGATCGCCGCTAGCTCACCAAGTGCAAATCAAAGGTTGAAGCGCAAGATCATTAACCATGATCATCGGCGAATCCGGCGCCTGAAATGCCATGCGATCGGCCTCAACAGCCTTAATGTGCCAAGGCGAAACACATCATCGTCCGCGAAGGCGCGGTTCGGCGACAGGGCTATTTGCGATAGCCGACGCCGTCGACATGGTGATTCGCAAGAAAATGTCGCGAATGCGCAGAATTCGGCAACTCGCCTCGCTTGTGAATGACGCGGGGCACGATTATAGGCGCGAACACCAAGACTTGGGGGCGGGCCCTTGGCACTCGAGGGGCCGGAGGGAGAGTGGCATGGTAGCGCAAGTGCATCGCGTACACGACGACACGACCAATCCATTGCCGGCCAACGACGCGGAGGACGGCTATCGTCCCAGCGCCGACGAGCCGTTCATGAGCCTGAGGCAGCAGGCCTATTTCCGGGCGAAGCTGCTTCGGTGGAAGGAGGCGATCCTGAGCGACGCCGCAGGAACGCTCAACCAGTTGCAGCTGGACTCGCTGCGCGAGGCCGATCTCACCGATCGCGCTTCGAGCGAGACGGATTGGTCGATCGAACTGCGGACGCGGGATAGGCAGCGCAAGCTGATCGCAAAGATCGATGCGGCGCTCCGTCGGATCGACGACGGCGAATACGGCTATTGCGAAGTGACTGGCGAACCGATCAGCCTGGGACGGCTGGAGGCACGCCCGATCGCGACGATGACGGTCGAAGCGCAAGAGCGCCACGAGCGCAGCGAGAAGATTTCCCGCGAAGACTGACGAATCTCGCTGAGGACCCCTCCCGCATCGGGAGGGGTCGGTCGCGAACCCGTCAGAGTCGTGCGATCTCTTCCTTGATCCGCAGTTTCTGGCGCTTCAGGTCGGCTAGCGTCGCCGCGTCGGGCATCGGGCGATGGACCTCGTCTGCGATGCGGCGGTCGAGCGCGGCATGCTTGGTCTCCAGAGCCTGTTGATGCGCAGTGTGCATTTCGGTGTACCTCCTGATGCATGCGGTTGGGGGAATGGAGTTAATCACCAAAGGGCGAAAAAGTCCTCACCGAAATCAGATCAAAGCGACCGGCCGAGCCATGGTATGCGACGACCTGCATGCGACCGGCGATGCTGCCGCAGCGCTTGTTGCGGCGACGAGCGTTTCGTAAACTGCGGCCGCGTCGTCGATCCCGATCGACGTGACGCGAGGGGGCACGATGGACGAAAACGAGATCGCAGCACGACTCGATCGACTCAGGACCGAGCATCGCGACCTGGACGCCGCGATCGAGGCCCTGGGAGGGGTGGGGGTTCCCGACCAGTTGCAGCTTGCGAGGCTGAAGAAGCGGAAGTTGCGCCTGAAGGACGAGATCGCGATGCTGGAGGACACGCTCATCCCCGATATCATCGCCTGATATGCCGACGCCGATGACGATCATCGCCGCAACCGCCCCAGTTCGACACACCATATGGTGCGGTGCTTATGGCTCCCGCGCTCGGCCTGTGGCACCCGCAAAACGATGAATTCCGGACACTCCGAATCGCGGATCCATCGGCGCCTCATCGACGCCCTCTATACCGAGGCGATGGTGCTCGCCGACGAGGCGCGGGCGTATTTCGACGAGGCGGGCCGAGCCGAGCGGGACGCGCTCGACCCGCTGATTCGCGTGGGATTTTCGTGCGAGTCGCTGAAGGTGACCACGCGCCTCATGCACGTGATCGCCTGGCTGCTGACGCAGCGTGCGGTCGACGCGGGCGAACTCAAGCCGCGCGAGGCGCTCGACCCCACCCGCCGGCTCGGTACGGCCCCCTCGTTCGACGCCGACCTTCTCGATGCGCTGCCACCCCGCGCGCGGGCACTCGTGGCGTCCAGCGCCGACCTGCATCGCCGCGTCGGGTTGCTTGATGGCGCGCAGGGCATTGCCGCCGGCATCGTCAGCCCCGTTCACGGCCTCCACGACCGGATCGCGCAGGCCTTTTGACCAGGTTATTGCGGCGCCATCACCGACAGCAGGTCATCCACACTGCCAACCGCGAAAGCGGTATGCTCGTCGCCCACCGCGTAGGGCAGGAGGATGCGCCGGCCCTGCAGCAGCGCGCCGCAGCTATAGGTGACGTTGGGCACGTAGCCGCCGCGCTGCTCCGCGCTGGGGAACAGTAAGGGGGACGGGGTGCGGGCAAGGACGCGCGACGGATCGTCCTTGTCGAGCAGGCAGGCGCCGACGCAATAGCCGCGCACCATGCCGACGCCATGCGTGAAGACGAGCCAGCCTTCGTCGATCTCGATCGGCGAACCGCAATTGCCGATCTGCACGAATTCCCAGGGATATTGGGGCGCCATGATCGGTTCGCCGTGCTCCCACGTGTAAAGATCGGGCGAGCGCAGCAGCCAGATGCGCTCGTTGTCCTGTCGCCCGAGCATGACGAACTGGCCGTCGACCCGCCGCGGGAACAGTGCCATCCCCTTGTAGCCGGCCATTGCGCCGAGCAGCGGGCGCATTTCGTACGTCCGCTCGTCTATGCCGCGCAGCAATTCGCAGCGCGCTTCGCGCCCGTCGAATGCGGTATAGGTGCCAAGCACGCTCTCGACCCCGTCGTGATCGGTGAAATTGACGAGGCGGAGGTCTTCGACACCCTGACGCTGACTGGGCAGGATGGGAAAGATCACCGAGACCGTTGAAAAAGGCTTGCGCGAAATCGGCGTGGCGGATGGCTGGTGACGCCGGCCACCGGGGATACGCCGCGTATCAGGCCGCCGCGGCCTGCCGGGCGAGCAACTGAAGGTTGTATGCCGCGGCAGCCATGGTGAACTCCTCGGCGGCTCCTGACAGGCCCCGCAGCTTGAGCGTTCGTAGCCCCAGGTTGCGTTTCAGATGGCCGAACACGCGCTCGATCCGCTGTCTTCGACGCCGTGCGTGCACATAGGCCTTGGTGCCGGCAAGGGCGCGCACGGTATCGCGGGCTTCCTCGCTGACGAGCCGGGTGACACCCCGCTTCGGACCGATGGTGCATTGCGGCTTCAGCTCGCAGGCGGCGCAATCGGCCGGCCGGCTTCGGTAGACGCGCACCTGCTTGGTCCGGTTGGTGCCGCAATAGCCGAGCAGCTTGTCCGCCGGACAGCGGTAGGCATCCGCTTCCCGGTCGTAGCGGAAGGCATCCCGGGTGAAGAAGGCGTCCCGCTGGCGGGTCCGGTCGATGACCGGGATGTATGGCGTGATGTTCCGGTCGATCAGCCAGCGGAGCAGCGGACCGCTACCATACGCCTTGTCGGCCGAGAGACTGGCGGGTTCGATGCCCAGCCTGATGCCGGCGCGTGACACCAGCGTCCGGGTCGCCGCCACCTCGGCTGCGAAGCGGGCGGGCGTGGCCTCCACGTCGAGGATGCAGTCGGTGTCGAGGTCAAGCAGGGGGTTGATGGCGTATGCGTATCGCGCCGGTCCGTGCTTGCAGGTGAGCGCCGCCTGCGGGTCGGTCGGCGATATGCTGGTCGGATCGACGGGCGCCGGTTCGTCGGGGCCCGGCGGCAACGCGGCATCGAGCGCCGCCAGGTATTCGGCGACGGGTCGCGATATGCTTTCCCTGCCACGAAGCTCGTCTGCGGCGTCGGCCCCCTTCAGCTTCTTCTCGCGGCTGGCGTCGGCCATGATCGTGCTGCCGTCCACCGCCACGTCGCGCCCCGCCACTAGCCCGGCCACGGCGCATCGTGCGACCACCTGCTCGAACAGCAGGCGATGCAGGTCGCAGGTGCGGAAGCGGCCGTGCCGGTTCTTGGAGAAGGTGGAGTGGTCGGGCACCCGGTCGGCCAGATCAAGCCGGCAGAACCAACGATAGGCGAGGTTGAGGTGCACCTCCTCGCACAAACGCCGTTCCGAGCGGATGCCGAACAGATAGCCAACCAGCAGCATCCTGAGCATCAGCTCCGGGTCGATCGAGGGTCGCCCACTCGCGCTGTAGCTCGACGCCAGTGCCTCGCGCACGAAGCCGAAGTCCAACACGCCGTCGATGCGTCGGAGCAGGTGGTCAACCGGCACATGCTCATCAAGCCGGAAGCCGTAGAACAGCGCGCCCTGTGCCACCTGCCGTCCCATCATGTCCGTGATCCCTTGCCGTCTGCCAAGAGTGAATCACGCCTCCATCGCCGTCGCAAGCACGCGTTTTTCAACAGTCTCCACCGTTTCCGAAATGTCGCGACTGTCGGGCGAGTGGAGTCTGACCCAACCGGCGTCGTCGTCGCTCTCGATGGTCGGGGGCACGCCCTGATCGCTGGCGGGGTCGATGACGAGGCCGTGCGCGCCGTCCCACCGTCCGGTACGGAACGTCACGGAAGAGATGTGACCCTCGCCGATCCCGCGCAGCGACAGGATGAAGCGCGGGTCGCCGCCGTCCTGCACCCGATCGGGGGCGCGGACGATGCTGGGGTTGAACAGCGCTGCCGACTCGAAGGCATATTCCTGGCTGAAATAGGCGCCGAGCAGCAGGCGGTCGCGCTCCTGCGTGATGGGACCGCAGTCGAGCCTGTCCCGCATCTGCTCGAAGCGACGGAGAAAGGCCTCGTCGACGTTGCGGTGCCGCTCCCGCATTGCGCCGTGCAGCAGGTCGAGCATGCGCGTCCGCATCGTCTCGTCCAGCGCCATCAACCGTGCCGTGACCTGCGCGACCCGGGTCGGGCGATCCTTGGCGAAGGCATCGGGGTAGCCGAAGTCGAACGGCCGGATCACGGTCCGTGCCGGATCCGGCTGCAATAGCAGGTCGAGGGTGGTGAAGACATCGGCGGCGTTCATCGGCTTCTGCGTCCTTCGGCAAGCGGCGTCCCGTATCGACGGCACAGCGCAGCAGACGCGCGATTGATCCATGTCGGCGGTCTCGTATCGGTCCGCCGACCAGCCGCCGCCGGTTCAGCCGGTCGTCAGACCCATACGAGCCCGGGCGGCCCGATACTGGTCCGCCAGGCGGGCGACGCGCGCAGCCGCCGGCTCGACCGCCTCCACCGCGCCGATTCCCTGTCCGGAACCCCAGATGTCCCGCCACGCCTTGGCCTTGGCGCCATTGCCACCGCCGAAATCCATCGTCTTGAGATCGCCCTCGGGCAGATGGTCCGGGTCGAGCCCCGCCGCCTCGATCGAGCCGCGCAGGTAATTGCCGTGCACACCGGTGAAGAGGTTCGAATACACGATGTCGGCGGCGCGCCCGGCTACGATCGCGTCCTTGTAGGCGGGGGCGGCGTTCGCTTCGTCGGTCGCGATGAACGGGGAGCCGATATAGGCGAGGTCCGCGCCCATCGCCTGTGCGGCGAGGATCGCATCACCCGTCGCGATCGAACCGGACAGCGCCAGCGGTCCGTCGAACCATTGCCGGATCTCCTGCACGATGGCGAACGGCGACAGCCGGCCCGCATGGCCGCCGGCACCGGCGGCGACCGCGATCAGCCCGTCCGCGCCCTTTTCGATCGCCTTGCGCGCGAACCGGTCGTCGATGACGTCGTGCAGCGTGATGCCGCCCCAGTCGTGAACCGCGGTGTTGAGATCCTCGCGCGCGCCGAGCGAGGTGATGACGATCGGGACCTGCCATTTCGCGCAGGTCGCCAGGTCCGCCTCCAGCCGATCGTTCGACTTGTGCACGATCTGGTTGACGGCGAACGGCGCGGCGGGCGCATCCGGATGGTCGCGGTTGTGCGCCGCCAGTTCCTCGGTGATGCGATGAAGCCATTCGTCGAGCAGCGCCTGCGGTCGCGCGTTGAGCGCCGGGAACGAGCCGACGATGCCGGCCTTGCATTGCGCGATGACCAGATCCGGGTTGGAAATGATGAACAGCGGCGACCCGATGACGGGCAGGCGCAGGCGATCGAACAGGGCAGGCAGGCTCATGGATCGGTTTTGTAGCGCAACGGATCGCGCTGTCCAGCGGGTCGGCGGTCGGTCGGATGTCCGGGCGCTTGCGGCACCATGGTAAAGGTGTAGGAGGTTAACCATACACCTACCGGAGAGACTTGCCCATGAAGTTCGCCGCCGTCACCGCGCTCGCGCTGACCGTCTCCACGCCGGCGCTCGCCGCCGGCTCCCTGCCCAAGACCGTCGTTCCGGTCCTTTACGACATCACCGTGTCGCCCGACGCGGACAAGATGGTGTTTTCGGGCAGCGAGGACGTGACGGTCGACGTCAAGGCGGTCACCCGCTCGATCGTGCTCAATGCCGTCGACCTCGCCGTCGCCAGCGCGTCCTTCGACGGCAAGGCGGTTCCGTTCGCGATCGACAAGGACAAGCAGCAGCTCACGCTCACCCTGCCGCAGGCCGCCGCGAACGGCCGGCACACGATATCCTTCACATGGACGGGCAAGATCAACCAGTCGGCGGCGGGCTTCTTCGCGATCGACTATACCAACCAGGACGGCTCCAAGGCGCGCATGCTCGCGACGCAATTCGAGGCGCCCGACGCCCGCCGGTTTGCGCCGATGTGGGACGAACCCGCGTTCAAGGCGAAGTTCCGGCTGAAGGCGGTCGCACCGAAGGGGCAACTCGCCTTCTCCAACATGCCGGCCAGCAACGTCACGACACAGGCTGACGGAAAGCAGCTCTACAGCTTCGCCGAGACGCCGGTGATGTCGAGCTACCTGCTGTTCCTCGGCATGGGCGACATGGAACGCAAGACGGTCAAGGCCGGCAACGTCGAGATCGGCGTGATCACGCGCCGCGGGGTGGTCGATCAGGGCGATTACGCGCTCGCCCAGGCGAAGCGCCTGCTGACCTATTACAACGATTATTTCGGCACGCCCTATCCGCTGCCGAAGATGGACATGATCGCTGGCCCCGGCTCCAGCCAGTTCTTCGGCGCGATGGAGAATTGGGGCGCGATCTTCTATTTCGAGCCCGAACTGCTGTTCGACCCGAAGCGTGCGACGGAGAGCGGCCGCCAGCGGATCTTCACGGTCGTGGCCCACGAGATGGCGCACCAATGGTTCGGCGACCTCGTCACCATGGCCTGGTGGGATGACCTGTGGCTCAACGAGGGCTTCGCCTCGTGGATGGAAAGCAAGTCCGCCGGCGATCTCAATCCGTCGTGGGAGGCCGGCGCGTCCGCCGTCGCCTTCGATCGCGAAGGCGCGATGGGCTTCGACGCCACCGCCGCGACGCACCCCATCATCCGCCACGTCGAGACGGTCGACCAGATCGGCGAGGCCTTCGACGGCATCACCTATTCGAAGGGGCAGGCCGTGATCGGCATGCTCGAATCGACGCTGGGCCCGGACACCTTCCGCGCCGGCATCCGCCGTTACATGGCGAAGTACAAATATTCGAACACCGTCACCGATCAGCTGTGGTCGGAACTGTCCGCCGCCGCCGGCACGCCGGTCGAACAGATCGCGCACGACTTCACGTTGCAGGGGGGCGTCCCGCTGGTCAGCCTGTCGAATGCCCGCTGCGTCGCCGGCGTGACGCAGGCCAGCCTGGCGCAGGGGCGCTTCGGCATGGACGCGGCGTCCAAGACCCCGCAGACATGGCATGTCCCCCTGGTCGCCGCGACGCTGGGCGGCGGCGAGACACGCACCGTGGTCACGGGCGCTGCGACGGCCGTCAGCATCAAGGGCTGCGGCACGCTCGTGCTCAACCGTGGCAAGGGCAGCTATACGCGCGTGATGTACGATCAGGCGGGTCATGACGCGATCGTGCGCGACTATACCAGGCTCGCGCTCACCGATCGGCTCGGCACGCTGGGCGACGATTATGCGCTGGCGGCGGGCGGATATCAGGACCTCTCGCGCTTCTTCGATGTCATGGCGAAGGTGGCGCCGGACGCCGATCCGCTGGAATGGGAGATCGTCGCGGGCCGCCTCGGCAGCCTGACCGGCCTGTATTACAAGACGCCGCTGGAGCAGCCGCTGCGCCAGCGTACCGTCCAGGTGCTGGCGCCGATCATGCAGCGCATCGGCTTTGCCGCGAAGCTGGGCGAATCGCCGCTCGTCTCCAACCTGCGCGAGTCTTTGGTCGCGCGCCTCGGCTCGAACGGCGATCCCGAAGTGACCGCACAGGCGCGCCGTTATGTCGCGGCGCTGGCGACCGATCCCACCGCCATCCCGCCTGCGATCCGCCAGCCGATCCTGTCGACCTTCGCGATCAACGCGACACCCGCCGAGTGGGAGCAGCTGCTGGCGCTGGCGAAGGCCGAGAAAAATCCGGTCGCGAAGAACGGCTTCGTCTCGCTCTTGGGGGCCAGCCGCGACGACACCGTCGCCGCCAAGGCGCTCGAACTGCTGCGCACGGACACATTCACGGCGCCTCAAAAGGCTTCGCTGCTCCGGTCGGTTTCGGGGTCGCACCCGGACATGGCGTTCGATTGGGCGGTGGCTAACCGCGCATTGGTCGAGCCCTTCGTCGAGGAAAGCCAGCGCGCGGGCTTCATCGTCGGCCTGGGTGGCGGATCGAACGACCCGGCGATGCCCGGCAAGATCCAGGCTTATGCCGACAAGTATATCCCTGCCGCGTCGCGCGGCGGCGCGAAGCGAACGCTGTCGGGCATCGCGGTCCGCAAGTCGGTCGCCGATCGCCTCCGGCCCGCGGTGGCGCGCTGGGTGGGGCGCTAAGCTCAAGCGGCCTGCATGCGGCGTTCTCGCCATCCCCGGTGCGCCGGGGATGGTGAGCGGGCTCGCTTACCGTCGCGGGGCATGCGCCCCGAGGGCTGGAAGCGCGCCCCGTCGCGGCAGACTTATTTGCGCGCGGGCAGGCCCGTCACACGGGCCATGCCGTCGTCTCCGAACGAGATCAGCCAGTTGCTGCCGTCACGGCACGTCGCGGCCCAGGCTGGCAGGCCATTGATCCCGGCCGGCTGACGGCGCGTGCCCATGACGCCCTGACAGGCGTTGCCGGCATCGCGGATCGCGCGCAGGATCACGCCGCGGCGCTGCGGTTCGGAAAGAGCGACGACCTTTTCCGCGAACCCGCCGGGCTTTGCGACGACCGTCGGCGTGGCGGCGTTCGAAGCTCCTTGGTTCGACGGGCCGCAGGCCGCCAGCAGGGCCATGGCCGGGAACGTCATCGCCAGCACGCGCATCGTCATCGTCCTTTCCGTCGTCGATCGAGGTGCGTCTGCGTAACGCATCCTGGCGGGATCGGCTTCCGCGAATTTGTGACAGCTCGGTTTCGCATTTATGATGAGCGCTGTCGCACGACGGTCGCCAAACTGACACGCTCGGCTGTCACAGCCTTGTCCCGAGATGTTGCGAGCTATTCGCGAGGGCAAGGGAGCATCGTTTGGCAACGCAGATGAATACGGCGGGTGTCGCCAAGGCGTATGACCGCTGGGCGCCGGTCTATGACCTCGTCTTCGGTCCCGTGTTCCGGCAAGGCCGCGCTGCAGCGATCCGCGCGGCGGAACGCGCCGGGGCGCGCATCCTCGAGGTGGGGGTCGGTACCGGTATCTCGCTGCCCGGTTATTCCGCCGGCAGCCGCATCGTTGGCGTCGACATTTCCGAGGACATGCTGGACAAGGCGCGCGATCGCGTCCGCAAGCTTCGGCTGGCGAACGTCGAGGCGATCGAAATCGGCGATGCCGAGGCCCTGCGCTATCCCGACAACGCGTTCGACGCGGTCGTCGCGCAATATGTCGTCTCCGCCGTTCCCAATCCGCACCGCGCGCTCGACGAGTTCGCCCGCGTTTGCCGGCCGGGGGGGGAGATCGTCGTGACGACGCGGGTCAGCGCGACCGGGGGCATGCGCGGCAGGATCGAGAAAGGGCTGATGCCGATCACCAGCCGCCTCGGTTTCCGCACCGACTTTCCCTTCTCGCTCTACGAGAATTGGGCGGCGGGGCGCGACGACGTGACGTTGATCGAAGCGCGGCCCATCCCCCCGCTCGGCCACTTCTCGCTTGTCCGCATCGCCAAGCATGCCTCCACGCAGGACCCCGTCCGATGACCAACTTCCGCACGCAGCTCGCCGAACAGCGATGGGACGACCATCGTTACTATCACCACAGCCTGGTCAACCAGAGCCTCCATTTCATCAGCGCCTGTACCTTCCTGACGGCCTATGCGCTGCTGTTCGTCGATGCCGCGGTCGCCAGCCTGCTCGCCTGGGGGGTCGCGATGACCAGTCGCCAGGCCGGCCATTTCTTCTTCGAGCCGAAGGGCTACGATCACAAGAATCAGGCGACGCATGCCCATAAGGAAGAGATCAAGGTCGGCTACAATCTCGCCCGCAAGGTCGTGCTGATGAGCCTGTGGGCGCTGATCCCCGTCACGCTGTTCCTCGAGCCGACGCTGTTCGGCCTGCTGCCTGCGCCCGATGGCTGGCAGACGACGCTGCGCCGCGTCGGCACGGCCTGGCTGGTGCTCGGGGCAGGGGCCATCGTATTCCGCTCGCTGCAGCTGTTCGTGCAGCGCGACGTCGAGACCGGACTCGTCTGGGCGGCGAAGATCATCACCGATCCGTTCAACGACTTCCGCATGTACAAGAGCGCGCCGCGCCGCCTGCTGCGCGGCGAGCGGTTCGACGACCCGGAGGCGGCGCACGGCTGAGGCGCCGCAGCGGTCGCCATCGAAGGGGGTTGCTGCTGCGCCCCCTCCAGTGGCCTTTCAGCCTCGGCCGAACCGAGCCGCGATCGTTTCGCGGAGCAGCCGCCGGCGGACGTCCTTGTTGGTCGCGCCCTCTGCATGCCAGAACCAGCCGTCGTCGCGCATCGTGCGCACCGCCACGACGAACCGCTCGACGATCTCGGCGAACAGGCTGTCGTCGATGTCGAGGCTGAAGATCAGTCGCCCCGTGCCGACCCAGCTGAGCGCAAGGCCCGCCGCCCGGAGGTAGAATTGCAGCATCCAGTTGTAGGCCGAGGGCGCGTCGTAGAGCACGGTCCAGATCGTCTGGATGTTCGCGACGCGCACCGGCAACCCCTCCGCCGCCAGCGCGGCGTTGAGCGTCGCGGCGCGCGCGTCCCAGCGCCGGTCGAGCCCGTCATACAGCGCGTCGCCCGCGGGTCCTTCGATGTGGCGGAGGAAGGCATTCATCGATCCCATTACATAGGGATGCGCGTTGAACGTGCCGCGCGCGAAGCAGATGTCGACGGGGCGATCGTCGCGCCACCTCTTCATCAGATCGGCACGTCCCGCGAGAACCCCCACGGGCAGACCGCCGCCCAGCGTCTTGCCATAGGTGACAAGGTCGGGCCTTACATCGAAATAGGCCGCCGCGCCGCCCTTCGCGAGGCGGAAGCCCACGAAGACCTCGTCGAGGATCAGCACAATGCCGTTGGCGCGGCATACCGCCGCCAGCCGGCGCAGCCAGGCGGCATAGGCGTCGCGGTCGATGCCGGCTTTCCGCCGGCCGTCGACGAGCTGTCCATCGGACGGGGCAGCGCCATTGGGGTGGAGAACCTGCAGCGGATTGACGAGCACGCAGGCGATGTCCTTGCGCGTGGCGAGCACATGCAGCGTCTGCTCCGACTGGTCGGCCAGCGTCAGCGTGCCGTCGGCGGGGACGGGATTGCCGATCCCCGGCTGCACGTCGCCCCACCAGCCATGATAGGCTCCGGCGAACCGGACGAGACGGCGCCGGCGGGTATGGTAGCGCGCGAGCCTGACCGCCTGCATCACCGCCTCCGTGCCGGACATGTGGAACGACACTTCGTCCATGCCGGACAGCGCACGCAGGCGCGCGACATTGTCCGCGACCACCGGATGCAGCGCGCCCAGCACCGGCCCGAGATCCTCGACCAGCGCGGCGCCCTCGCGGATCATCTGCTTATAGGCGTCATAGCCGAGCAGGTTGACACCGTACGAACCGGTCAGGTCGATCAGGCGGTTGCCGTCGAGATCATAGACATTGGGGCCGTCGGACCGTTCGAGGAAGGCGCCCGTGCCCAAGGTCTCGCGAACGCGGCGGCTGAACTGGAAGGGCACGCGATAGGCGCCGGTGAACTGCAGGTCGGACAGGCCGTCGCGGGTCGCACGCGTCAGCGCCAGCGTTCTGGCGAACCGCGTCGCATAGAGCGCGCCCAGCCGTTCAAACGCCGCCTGTCGCCGTGCGGCGATGTCGTCGGGTGCGTCGTCGGCCCGGAAGAAGCGGTCGGGGCCATATTCGTAGAAGGGGATCTGGCCGGCGATGCGCTTCGCCATGCGGACGTGCCCGCCGAGCGACCGATGCTTGGCGCGCGACAGCGCGAGGCGCCGGCGCCCCTTGGCCGCGGCGATCAGTCCGGCGCCTGCGGCGATGGGATAGAGGAGGATGGACATGGATGCGACTGAGCGCATGCGCGTGACGCGCCGATGACAGCGCCGAAGGGATTGATGCGCGTGCTGATGCAGGAGGACGTCAATTTCCTCCTGACCAACCGTCTTCCCCGTCGTCTCGCGACGACGCTGGTAGGCCGGATCGCCCGCGTCGAGCATCCGCTAATCGCGAAACCGGCAATCGCCTTGTGGCGGTTTTTCGGAGGGGTCGACCTGTCGGACGCGGCGACGACGCGGTTCCGGTCCCTGCGCGATGGCTTCACCCGGGCGTTGAAGCCGGGCGCGCGGCGGTTCGACCCCGACCCGGCGACGATCGCCGCGCCCTGCGACGCGATCGTCGGCGCGCACGGCCGGATCGACGGCGATGCGCTGTACCAGGTCAAGGGCTTCCCCTACCGGCTCGGTGACCTCATTCCCGATCCCGCCCTGGTCGAGCGGTTCCGCGACGGCAGCTTCGTGACGCTGCGCCTAACCGCGGGAATGTATCACCGGTTCCACGCGCCGCACGATCTGACCGTCGAGGGATTGACCTATCTCTCCGGCGACTGCTGGAACGTCAATCCGATCGCGCTTAAGCGTGTCGAGCGGCTTTTCTGCCGTAACGAGAGGGCCGTCATCGAGGCGCGGCTTGCGGATGGAACGCCGATGCTGCTGGTGCCGGTCGCGGCGATCCTGGTGGCGAGCATCCGGCTGGCGTTCCTGGGCAGCGCGCAATGCCTGCGCGACTTAGGATCGGCACGACTCGCGTGCGACGTCGCCTTGTCCAAGGGCGCCGAGATGGGTTGGTTCGAACATGGATCGACGATCCTCGTCTTCGTACCCAGGGGCGTGCGCCTGCGGCCCGAGCTGGTCGAGGGCGAGGCGATCCGGGCCGGGGATGCCATCGCCTTTCTCGATCCGCCGTCGTTGCCACGAAACGGATGACGGCACGGCTCACGTCCCGCCGCGCTCGCGACGCAGCTGGTCCCAATAGGCGAGCCGCTCCTGCAACCTCTTCTCGAACCCGCGTCCGGTTGGTTCGTAGAAGCGTTGCGGGGCCAGATCCTGCGGCCAGTAGTTCGCGCCCGAAAAGGCATCCTCCGCATCATGGTCATAGGCATAATCGGCGCCATAGCCGATCTGCTTCATGAGCTTCGTCGGTGCGTTGAGGATGTTGTCGGGCGGCATCAGCGAGCCCGTCTCCTTCGCGGTCCGCCAGGCGCTCTTCTGCGCCTTATAGGCTGCGTTCGACTTGGGGGCGGTGGCGAGATACAGGCAGGCCTGGGCGATCGCCAGTTCCCCCTCCGGCGAGCCGAGGAAGTCGTAGGTGTCCTTCGCCGCGATGCATTGCACCAAGGCCTGCGGATCGGCGAGCCCGATATCCTCCACCGCAGCGCGGGTAAGCCGCCGCAGTACGTAGAGCGGTTCCTCGCCCGCCGTGAGCATGCGGGCGAGATAGTAAAGCGCCGCCTGCGGGTCGGAACCCCGGATCGATTTGTGCAGCGCGCTGATCAGATTGTAGTGACCCTCGCGATCCTTGTCGTAGACCGCGACGCGCCGCTGCAGGAATGCCGACAGGCCCGCCGGATCGAGCGGTTCCGACAGTTCGACAGAAAACAGCGTCTCGGCCTGATTCAGCAGGAAGCGGCCATCGCCGTCGGCCTGCGCGACCATCGCCTCGCGGGCGGCGGCGGTGAGGGGCAGGGCGCGACCTTCCGCCGCCTCCGCCCGGTCGAGGAGCTTCGTCAGCGCGGGCGCACCGAGGCGATGCAGGATCAGCACCTGCGCGCGGCTGAGCACCGCCGCGTTCAGCTCGAACGACGGATTCTCGGTGGTCGCGCCGACCAGCGTCACCGTGCCGTCCTCGACATAGGGGAGGAAGCCGTCCTGCTGCGCGCGATTGAACCGGTGGATCTCGTCGACGAAGAGCAGGGTGCGCCTGCCGATGCGCGCATGGTCGCGCGCCTCGGCAAAGGCCTTCTTCAGCTCGGCGACGCCGGAGAAGACCGCGCTGATCGGGACGAAGCGCAGGCCCACCGCATCCGCGAGCAGGCGTGCGATCGTCGTCTTGCCCGTGCCCGGCGGCCCCCACAGGATCATCGACGACAGGCGGCCGGCGGCGACCATACGCCCGATCGCCCCGTCGGGACCGGTCAGATGCTCCTGCCCGACGACCTGCGCCAGCGTCCGCGGGCGAAGCCGATCGGCGAGCGGCGCATCGGGTCCGGGTCCGGAGGCATTGGGGGAAGGCTCCGGTTCGAGCCCGGTCAGCAGGTCTGCCATGGCCGGAAGATAGGTTGCCGGGGCGGGTGCGTCGACATGGAAGGTCACAAAAGTCGCAGTGTTTTGGCGGTTTTCAAAGATATATCGTGAGGTATCTTGACGACTGAATACCAAGATATATCTTGAGCGCATCGAGATATGGAGTTGATGATGTTCGATCACAGGGATCACCGCGATCACGGCCGTCATGGCGGCCACGGTGCCTATGCGCGCGGGCGCGCGAACGGTTTCGGGCCGCGCGGCGGCTGGGAACAATGGGGCGAGCGACTGGAGCAGCGGTTCGCCGAAATCTTCGGGGAGCATGCCGGTCGCGGCGGCGGCGGCGGTGGCCGACGGCGCATGTTCGATGGCAGCGAGTTGCGCCTCGTCCTGCTGAAGCTGATCGCGGACTCTCCGCGCCATGGCTATGAGCTGATCAAGGCGATCGAGGAGCTGACGAGCGGCGCCTATGCCCCGAGCCCCGGCGTCGTCTACCCGGCGCTGTCGATGCTGGACGAGATGGAGTTGATCGAGGAGCAGGCAAGCGAGGGTTCCCGCAAGCGTTTCGCGGTAACCGAGGCGGGGCGGGCGCATTTGGCCGAGAATGCCGATGCGGTAGCGACATTGATCGAGCGGCTGACAGATGTTGGCTCGGAGCGCGACAGGGTCGGCTGGATGCGATCGCCGATCCAGCGTGCGATGGGCAACCTGCGCCATGCGATCCAGAATGCCGTCCCCAAGGGAGAGGCGGAGGTGGAGAGGATCCATCGTATCGCCGGCATCCTCGACGAAGCGGCGCAAAAGGTGGAGCGGTTGAAATGAGCGTGTCGGTCGCGCGCGTGCCGACGCATTCGTCGAGCCGCTACCTCCAGCAATTGGCGAAACACTGGAGCCACAAGATGAAGGTCGTCTTCACCGCGGAGGAGGGGACGATCGTCTTCCCCAACGCATCGCGACTGGAGATGCGGGCCAGCGACGACACGCTGGACCTGCTGCTGACGGTTCCCGACGGCGAAGACGAGGCGCGGATGCGCGAGGTGGTCGCGAGCCACCTCGACCGTTTCGCCTTCCGCGAGGCACCGCTGACGTTCGATTGGCGTCAGGGATAAGCGGCACGGTGACCGGAGGCGGCGACAGGAATTCGGTCTGAAGGCGGAGAGGGTCTGTTCAGGCTTGCCGTGTTAAGGGTAAGCCAAGCACGTAGAACAAGGCCGATCATGCGCGCACCGATGCTTTCCCGCCTCTTCCTTCTTACCGGCATGGCGGCGACCCTGTTGTCGCCCATCCCCGCGGCGGCGGCGACGTCGCCCCACCTCATCGGCCTCGAGCGCCAGCTCAGTGCGCTGGTGAGCGGACGACCGGGCGAATATGGCATTGCGGCGCTCGATCTTCGCGACGGGTCCAGCGTGGCGGTGAACGGCAACGTGTCCTTTGCGATGGCCAGCACGGTGAAGTTGGCCATCGCCGCCGCCTATCTCGCCGATGTCGACAGGGGACGCCGCAGCCTGAGCGATACCGTCGCGGGGCGGAGCGCGGCGAAGGCCATGGAGCTGATGATCGTCCGCAGCGACAACCAGGCGGCGGACCAGCTTCTCGCCGCGCTGGGCGGGCCTGCCGTCGTCCAGCAATGGCTGCGCTCGCACGACATGGCAGGCATACGGGTCGACCGGACGATCGCGCAGCTGTTGCGCGATCGTGGCCATCTCGCGGACGTGAAGGACGTAGCGACGCCGAACGCCATGGTCGCGCTGCTGGGACGATTGGTGGACGCAACGGTGCTGACCCCCAAGAGCAGCACCTTCCTGTTCGACCTCATGCGGCGTTGCGCGACCGGTACGCATCGTATCAGGGCATTGCTCCCCACCGGCACGACGGTGGAGGACAAGACAGGCACGCTCGACGGCGTCACCAACGACGTCGGGTTCGTCACCATGCCTGACGGTCACCGCGTGGCGGTCGCCATATTCGCCCGCGGCGGGCGTGATCGACAGTCCGGCATCGCGTCGATCGCGCGTCGTCTCTACGACTATTTCGCCGACAGCGAGCGGAACGCCCTGGCGATGTTCATGCAATTGCGCTGACGTGGCGCCCCGGCCGTGACGGCTTCGGGGTTCGCCGCGACTGCATCCCGTGCCGCTGACCGCGAATCGGCGCCGCGCGGCACGTGGCCTGCCGGCGAGGGGCCAGCGGGACGTCCGGCCGTTATTCGCTGCGCCGGAGCAAGGCGACCAGATCCTGTTTCCAGAAGCGGGCGGCGGTATGGGTACCGTGCCCGCGCGTGTCGTCGCTTTCGGGGATGAGGATGAACCGCGCGTCCTTCATCCGCGCAACCGCACGCCGCGGATAATCCAGGTTGCGCGGATTGATGAAATCGTCGGCAGAATTGATCCAGGTGGTGGGCGCCGTGATCGCCTCGAGCCGCGACCAGGGCGCATAATGCCGCGATGCGTCCAGCTGGTAGATGAGGTCGTTCGCGTCGGTCGCCGCGATCGACGCCGCGACGCGTTCTCGCGCGAAGGTCGCGGCGGCGTCGCGCGTGGGATATTGCGCCTGGAAGTACAGGGGCGCGGCGCCCGCGACGAACAACAGGCTGGCGGCGGTGCGCAGTCCCTGCACCGGCGGCGCGCGATAGTCGCCGTCCGCCCAGGCGGGATCGGCCTTGATCCCGTCGATCGCGAGCTGTCGCCACATGCGGTTGAGCCCTGCGATCTCGACCGGCTCGCAGGCCAGCGGCATCAGCGCCCTGGCGAAATCGGGATGCGATTCGCCCCAGACGAGGCTGTGCATGCACCCCATCGAGGTTCCCATGATCAGCCGCATCCGGCGGATCCCCAGACCATCGTGCAGCAGCCGATATTGCGCCTCGACCATGTCGTCATAGTCGTACTGGGGAAAATGCATGCGCAGCCCGTCGGACGGCTTCGACGATTTGCCGTGGCCGATCCCGTCAGGAAGGATGATCCAGTAGCGGGCGATGTCGAGCGGCTGGCCGGGCCCGTAGAGTTCGTCCGCGAATTGTGGGCTGAGGAACTGTCGCCCGGTCCCGCCGGTGCCGTGCAGCACCATGACGGCATTGTCGATCTCGCCCCTGGCGTTGCGGTGCGGCTGCCCCAAAGTGGTGTAATTGATGCGCAACGTCGGCAGCGTTTCGCCGGATCGAAAGCGGAAATCGCGGATGGTGAACTGCGCGTCGCGCGCGGGCCATCGGGAGACGGCCGGAGCGGGCCTGGCCGCGGGGGCCAGCGGCTGGGGCTGAGACTGAGCCTGCGGCTGGGGCGCGCCGAGCGCGGTTGCGGCCTGCAGCAGCAGAAGCGGGGCTAGGAACACCATGACCCATCGTCGCCTCTGATCGAACGGCTGGCAAGTCATTGTCATCAGAGCGGATCGTCGTGGCACCGCTTCCACGAACGTGGATCGGCCCCTAGGCTTCGCCAAGATGGAGGAAGGATCGATCTGGCCGTGACCTGGAAATTGGTGCTGCTGCTCGCGGTGTCGAGCGCCGCCGGCGCCAAGCAATATGACCTGCCCGCGACGCCGGCCACGGTCGCGTGGGGACATTATGAAGCGGGCGCGACCCCGGTGCTGACGGTGCGGTCGGGGGACACGGTGGTCGTGCATACGCTGATCACCAACAGCCCCAAGGGGCTGGAGGCGGCTGGACTGCCCGCGGACCAGGTGGAGCCCTCGCTGCGGGCGGTATTCGACGGCGTCCCGGCGTCGGCGCGGGGGCCCGGCGGGCATATCCTCACCGGGCCGATCGCGATCGAGGGCGCGCAGCCGGGCGATACGCTTGAGGTCCGGATCCTCAAAATCGACCTCGCAATCCCCTACGCCTACAACGCCTTCGGCCCCACGACCGGCTTCCTCACCGACGATTTCCCCTATCGGCGGATCAAGATCGTGCCGTTGGACCGGCGCCGCATGATCGGCAGGCTTGCCCCCGGCGTGGAGGTGCCGCTGCATCCTTTCTTCGGGTCGATGGGCGTCGCCCCGCCAGCAGCGTTCGGCCGCTACGACTCCACCGCTCCATCGATCCACGGCGGCAACATGGATAACCGCCTGCTGGTCGCGGGCACGACGCTGTTCCTGCCGGTGCACGCGGCGGGTGGCCTGCTGGAGGTCGGTGACGGCCATGCGGCGCAGGGCAATGGCGAGGTGGATATCACCGCCCTGGAGACATCGCTGACGGGGACGCTGCAGCTCATCCTGCACAAGCAGGGGGAGGGGCCTGCCACCGAGGCGGCCTATCCGCGCGCCGAGACGCCCGATGCCTATGTCGCCATGGGCTATGACGAGGACCTGTCCAACGCCGCGCGCAAGGCCGTGCGGAACATGATCGCGTTCCTCGTCGCTGCCAGGGGGATGACGCGCGACGACGCCTATATGCTCGTCAGCACCGCCGGCGACGTGGAGGTTACCGAGCTCGTGGATCGTAACAAGGGCGTGCACGTCGTGCTGCCCAAACATGTCTTCGTCGCTCGTTGAACATCCCGTAGCCAATGAGATTATCCGAATAATGTCCTGATTTTGGTTTTTATATCGGGCGGCTCGCATCGGGCGGGCCGCCTCGGTCGCTCAGGCCGCGAGACCGTTGGCGGTGACGTACGCCGCGATCTCGCCCGCGGTCGTCCACCATATCCGGGGATCGTTCGCCTCGCGCAGCGCCGTGAGGACGCGGGCGAGCGGCGGCAGGCGGTGCGCTTGCCCCATGATGTAGGGATGCAAGGCGATGCCCAGCACCAGTGGCCGGCGATCGCATTCGGACAATAGCTGATCCACCGCCGACCGGATCATGCCGGCAAAGGTCTCGGCCTCCTGCCTGCGCTGAATAATGGCCGGTATATCGTTGATTTCCTGCGAATATGGTATCGACAATAAGCTGCCTCCGCGTGTGGCGAGCCGTGTCGGCTGGTCGTCGTGCGCCCAGTCCAGCACGTAGCTATAGCCTTCTTTCGCGAGGAGGTCGGGCGTGTGGCGGCTTTCGGAAATCCATGGGCCGAGCCAGCCGGTCGGCCGCGTTCCAAGCGCGGCGAGCCGCTCCGTCACGTCGCGGATCATGCGATCCTCCCCATGGCGGTGCATGCCGCCCTGTGCGGCGGCGTTGCTGCCGCCATGCGCGGCGATCTCGTCGCCACGATCGCGGCAGGCTTCGGCGAGCCCGGGACAGCGATCGAGAACGTCGGCGTTGAGCAGCGCGGTGGTGCGCAGGTCCAATCGGTCGAACAGGTCGAACAGGCGCCATACCCCGACGCGGTTGCCGTAATCGCGCCAGGCATAGTTCATCACGTCGGGGTCGGTCTGCGACGGCGCCAGTTCCGCGCCCAGCCCGCCGCCGAAGTCGAAGACCTCGTGATTGACGCCGAAATAGAGGGCAAGGCGCGCGCCGCCGGGCCAGTCGTACACCGGACGGTCGGTGATCGGTCGATAGGGATAGCGGTGGTGGTGGTCGCGGCTCATGGGCGCCCGAACGAGCGGGCGGCCGAAACGGCTCCGGCATGGGTCGGCAGCCGGGTGATCGCCTCCCGGCCGGTTGGGGCCTGCGCGACCCTTCGTCGGCCGTGGGCTGCATCGGGACCGAGGGAACGCCCGCGCCGTGCCACATCGCGGAGCGGTCGACCCCTCCCGGTGGGGAGGGGTCTGGCAAGGGCCGCGCTAGGCGGTCGCGCCGCCGTCGATGTTCAGCGTGGTGCCGGTGATGTAGCTGGCGTCCGGGCCCGCGAGGAAGGCGACGGCGCCCGCGATCTCTTCGACCGTGCCATAGCGACCGAGGGGGATGGCGCCGGTCATCTGCTGCGCGAATTCGCCGTCGGCGGGGTTCATGTCGGTGTCGATGGGTCCCGGCTGCACCGTGTTGACCAGGATGTTGCGCGGCGCGAGGTCCTTCGCCCAGCCGCGCGCGAACGCCGCCACCGCCGCCTTGGTCGCGCTATAGACGGTGGTCGCCGGAAAGGCCTTCTCGCCGGAGATGCTGCCGATCAGGATGATCCGGCCGCCGTCCCGGAGATGCGGCAGTGCCGCGCGCGTGCCGACGTGAAGGCCCTTTACGTTAACGCCGAACTGCCGCTCGTAGGTTTCGTCCGTGTCGTCCGTAATCAGCGAGAATTCGGCCACACCGGCGTTGTGCACGAGGATGTCGATCCCGCCCAGTGCAGCGGCCGCCTGTTCGACCCCGGCGCGCTGCGACGCAGGATCGGCGGCATTCGCCTGGAACGCGAAGGCCGTGCCGCCGGCGCCCTCTATGGCGGCGACGATGGCCTCCGCCGCGGCCTTGTTGCCGGCATAGGTGATGGACACCGCGGCGCCGTCTGCGGCGAGCCGCCTGGCGATCGCCGCGCCGATGCCGCGCGAACCGCCGGTGACGAGCGCCTTCTTTCCTTCAAGTGACATGTGCAGTCTCCAAATTCCTTGCCCGCGATCACGGCATCGTGCGCTGTCGGCCCGAGGAAGATGGGGCATCGGTTCAACGGTTCAATGATCCCGAACTATTAAATCGAATTATTCGTCCTATATCGTGCCCATGCCCCGCTTCACCCATCCCCGGCTCGAGGACGTGCCGCTCGATCTGGCGCTGCACGCCCTGGCCGATCCCAATCGGCTGGGCATGGTGGCGCGGCTCGCGACGGCGGAACGGCTGAGCTGCGCCGATGCCGCACCGTGCGAGTCGATCCCCAAGAGCACGCTGTCCAATCACCTCAAGCTGTTGCGCGCGGCGGGGTTGATCGAGACGACGCAGGCGGGGCGAGAGATGATCAACGTGCTGCGCCGCGAGGAATTCGACGCGCGTTTTCCCGGTCTGCTCGACGCGGTGCTCGCCAATCGGCCGGTGTGATCACCGGCCGATCGCGTCGAGTTCGGCGACGGCCGCCTCGGGCAGCGACAGCGCGGCCGCGGCGAGGTTTTCCTGCAAATGGGCCGGCGATGACGTGCCGGGGATCAGCAGGATGTTGGGCGAGCGCCGGAGCAGCCATGCCAGCGCCACCTGCATCGGCGTTGCGTCCAGCCGTGCGGCGACATCGGACAATGCCGTCGACTGCAGTGGGCTGAACCCGCCGAGTGGGAAAAACGGGACGTAGGCGACGCCTTCCGCCGCGAGTGTGTCGATGAAATCATCGTCGGCGCGGTGGGCGAGATTGTACTGGTTCTGGACGCAGACGATCGGCGCGATGCCGCGAGCCTCCTCGAACTGCGCGGGCGTGACGTTGCTGAGGCCGATATGCTCGACGAGTCCCTGCCGCTGGAGGTCCGCCAGCGCCTTCAGCGGCGCGGCGAGCGAGCCTTCCGCCGGGCCGTGGGCGTCGAACATCAGGCGCAGGTTGACGACGGGCAGCGACGTCAGACCGAGGTTCCGGAGATTGTTCTCCACCGCGCGCGCGAGGTCATCGGGTTCGAACGCGGGCAACCATGATGCGTCGTCGCCGCGGCGGGCGCCGATCTTCGTCACGATCAGCAGATCGTCGGGATAGGGCGCCAGTGCCTCGCGGATCAATCGATTGGTGACATGCGGGCCGTAGAAGTCGCTCGTGTCGATGTGGTCGACCCCGGCGTCGAGCGCGGCCCGCAGGACGGCGAGCGCCTGGTCGTGGTCGCGGGGCGGTCCGAACACCCCCGGGCCGGCAAGTTGCATCGCGCCATAGCCGAGCCGCTTCACGGTACGCCCCGCGAAGGAATAGGTGCCTGCCTGTTCGATCATCGTCTGTCTCCTTGCCGGCCGGAGATACGTGTTGCCTATCTTCGCGATAAGCGGGAGATATCCGAACAGGCTGTGCGGAAAACCGAACGATGAAGGCCGATCTCGCCGATCTTAACGCATTTTTGTCGGTCGCACGCGCGCGCGGCTTTCGCGACGCGGCCCGCGCGGCCGGTTCGAGTGCGTCGACGCTGAGCGAGGCGGTCCGCAGGCTGGAGGCGCATCTGGGTGTCCGCCTGCTGCATCGCTCGACGCGGAGCGTCGTGCCGACGGAGGCGGGCGCGCGGCTCATCGAGCGGTTGACCCCGGCGCTGGGCGAGGTGGAGGCGGCGCTCGACGTGATCGCTCTGTTCCGCGACCGTCCGGCGGGAACGCTGCGCCTCAACGTGCCGGTGAGCGCGGCGCGGTTGGTGCTGCCGACGATCCTCCCGCGGTTCCTCGCCGCTTATCCCGACATCCAGGTCGAGATCGTCGCGGAGGACGGGTTCGTCGACGTGGTGGCGTCGGGCTGCGATGCGGGCATACGCTATGACGAGCGCCTCGAGCAGGACATGATCGCCGTGCCGATCGGCCCTCGCGTGCAGCGGTTCGCGACGGCGGCGGCGCCCGCCTATCTGGACGCGCGAGGGCGGCCGGGCCATCCACGCGACCTGCTGTCGCATCCCTGCCTGCGCGGACGGTTCGGCAGCGGGGCGCTGACCGGCCCTTGGGAGTTCGAGCGCGGCACCGAGATCGTCCGGGTCGAACCTCAGGGTCCCCTCGTCGCCAGCGTCGCCGGAGCGGTCGACCTGCTGGTCGACGTCGCGATCGCCGGTGGGGGGATCGTCCATCTGTTCGAGGATTGGCTGCGGCCGGCACTGAACAGCGGGGCGCTGGAACCGGTGCTGCACGACTGGTGGCAGTCCTTTTCCGGCCCCTTCCTCTATTATTCCGGGCGCCGGCTGGTGCCGCCGCCGCTCCGCGCCTTTGTCGATTTCGTCCGTGCGGAGGCGTGACGCGGGCACGCTGCGCGGCCGCGGTCGATGCGCATCAGGTCACAAGGCGATCTCGCGGCGTTCGGCCGCGCTTCGCGATCCCGCGTCGAGCACCTCCATCACGGCCAGCGCCTCGCCGGGCGGCACCGGATTGGGACCTTCCCCGCGGATCGCGGCGGCAAGGGCGGACCAGAACAGCCGGTAATCGCCGCGTGCGTTCGGCACGCGAACGGCGGCCGCGGGGCCGTCGACGGGGGTCAGGATGCCGTCGAGCGGATCATGCCCCCAATCGTCGCCCTGTGGCCGACGGCCCGCGATCGTCGCCGCCTCCTGGGGATCGATGCCGTTTTTGATCCAGCTGCCGCCCGTGCCGTGCACGGCGAAGCGCAGGTCGTGCGCGGCGGCGATCTTGCTGGAATGCAGCGTCACCCGCTTGTCCGCATAGCGCAATACGGCCTCGAAATAGTCGGGGGCGGGCGCACCCGCGCGCAAGGTGGCGATATCCGCGCTGATCGCGAGCGGGCGGCCGAAGAGCAGCAGCGCCTGATCGACCAGATGCGGCCCAAGATCCAGCCACGATCCCCCGGCGCGCGCTTCCTTCCACGTGGCGGCGGGCACGGGCCGCCACCGATCGAAGCGGCTTTCCATCGTGGCCACGGCGCCGAGGCGACCGTCCGCTATCAGCGTCCGGAGCGTGCGGAAGTCGGCATCCCAGCGACGATTGTGGAAGACGGTTAGCAGCTGGCCGGATCGCTCGCTCGCGGCGACGAGGCGGCGGGCGTCCTCAAGCGTCGTCGCGAACGGTTTGTCGACCAGCACGCTCTTGCCGGCGGCGAGCGCCGCCAGCGCATGCTCGGCATGCAGTGCGTCCGGGCTCGAGACGATGACGAGGTCAATGTCCCGGTCGTCGAGGAGCTGTTCGACGCTTGGGACCACGCGCACCGCGGGAATGTCGGCGTGGACCTTGGCGGAGTCGCGGGATACGACCGCTCGAAGCGCCATGTCCTGCGACGCGGCGACATAGGGCGCATGAAAGGCGCGGCCGCCGAGGCCATAGCCGATCAGGCCGACGCCGATCATCCTCGTCATCGCGTCACTCCCCGATTGCGCATGGGCGTCGACGGAGCGGCATCGGCGGTCGATCGTCCGGTCGCGTCAACGCGCCAGCGCGAGATAGGCATCAAGCACCGCCTGGTTCGCGGTGTCCCAGCGATAGGCGGCGGCCCGCTCGTGCCCGGCCGCGCCCATACCGGCGCGAAGGCCAGGATCGGCGGCGATCCGTGCGATCGCGTCGGCATAGCCCGCGACGTCGGTCGGATCGACGAGGAAACCGGTGACGCCATCCTCGACCAGATCGACTGCGCCGGTCGCTCGCGCGGCGACAACGGGCACACCGGCGGCCATCGCCTCCGTGGTCACGTTGCCGAACGTCTCGGTGATGCTCGGGTTGAAGAACACGTCCATCGACGCGACGGCGCGACCGAGATCGTCGCCTGATTGGAAGCCCGCAAAGACCGCGCCGGGCGCGACCTGCGCGAACCACTCCTCGGCCGGCCCCTTGCCGATCACCAGCGCCTTGTGGCGGACGCCGCGGCGGCGCAGTTCGGCGAGCACGTCCGCAAAGACGTCGAGCCCCTTTTCCTTGACGAGCCTGCCGAGGAAGCCGACCGCGATCTCGTCGTCGGCGATGCCGAGCCCGCGTCGCCAGTCGAGGCTGCGCCTCTTAGGCGTGAACCGGGCGTGATCGATGCCGCGCGACCAGAGCGTCATCGGCGTCGTGACACCCCATTCCTTGAGCAGCGCGCCCATGCTGGGACTTGGCGGCATGACGAGATCGACGCGATTGTAGAAGCGCGTCATGATCGCCTTGATCAGCGGCTCGATGAAACCGATCCGATAGTAGCGGAAATAGGTCTCGAACCGCGTGTGGAACGAGGCGACGACCGGGACATCGTGACTACGCGCCCAGGTGACCGCGCCGTGGTTGAGAAACTCCGGAGCGGAGACGTGGACGATGTTGGGCGCGAACGCCTCCAGATCGCGCCGCGTCGCGGCGGGCAGATACCGGCCGAGCCGGTATTCGGCGCGTCCGCCCGGCATCGGTATGGCAGGCACGGATACGAGATCGCCCGTCGGCGCGAAGGCGGGCGGGTCGATCGTCGGCGAATAGACGCGGACGGTCACGCCCGCGGCGAGCAGGTGGCCGACAAGCAGGTTCAGTGCCTGGTTCGCACCGTCGCGGGTGTAGTTGTAGTTGCCGCTGAACAGGGCGACGCGCAGGTCGGACGGTTGCATGATGCCGCGTGCCATAGCCTTCAGAATGCGGCACGACTATGTCGTCGCTGCAATACGCATCCCGAGGAGCTTGCCATGGCCGACCTGTCCGCCTTTCCGATCGCAACCCGCTGGCCCGCGCAGTTTCCGGATCGGATCCAGCTCTACTCGTTGCCGACGCCCAATGGGGTCAAGGTCTCCATCATGCTGGAGGAGACGGGCTTGTCCTACGAGCCGCACCTCATCGACTTCGCCAGCGACGATCAGAGGATGCCCGAGTTCCTGTCGCTCAATCCCAATGGCAAGATCCCGGCGATGATCGACCCGGAAGGGCCCGGCGGCCAGCCGATGGCCCTTTTCGAGAGCGGCGCGATCCTGCTGTACCTGGCTGAAAAGACCGGCAGGTTCCTGGGGCAGGGGCCGGTCGATCGCTGGCAGGCGATCCAATGGGTTATGTTCCAGATGGGCGGTGTGGGGCCGATGTTCGGCCAGCTCGGCTTCTTCAACAAGTTCGCCGGCAAGGACTGGGAGGACAAGCGTCCGCGCGACCGCTACCTCGCCGAAACGCAGCGTTTGCTGGGGGTGATGGACGCGGCCCTGGCGGGTAAGGACTGGTTCCTGGGCGATCATTATTCGATCGCCGACATCGCCATGCTCGGTTGGGTTCGTGGTCTCGTGACCTTCTACGAGGCGCGCGACCTGGTCGGCTTCGACCGGTTCGGCAACGTCGCGGCGTGGCTGGCGCGCGGGCTGGACCGTCCGGCGGTGCAGCGAGGGCTCACGATCCCGGCGCGGGGCTGATCCACCGCGCGGGCGTTCAACGGTAGAGGGCGCTGACGTCGAACTTCAGGCCCTCGAGCGCGGTGAGCGTGCCGCCTCGAAAGAAGGGCGCGGCGACCAGACGCATCCAGCGGACGCCGCCGTTCACGGGGCGCAGTTCGACGTCGAGCGTGAAGCCGCGATGGTGCTTGAGCGCATGTTTGCGCAGCCGCTCCATCGCCGCGCGGGAATGTTCGGCATATAGCCGCACCGCGTCCTGACGGGTGATCAGGGCACCCCGCGGCAGACCGAACAGATCGTAGACCGCGTCGGACCAGATCAGCCGCTCCGTTGGGAACTCGCAACGCCAGAGTCCCGGCATGCCGCCCGGCACCTTTAGCGAATCATGAACCACGCCCAGATCGAACCGGCTCGCGCGTTCGGCGATCGGCCAACTGTGGTTCAATGCAAGAGGTTCGGTCGGCAACATACTCGAATCGGCCCTATCACGGCAAAGATGAACTTTCCATCACGATGCGCGTGTTCCCTTATCGTTCCGCATGGGCTAGATAGGCGGCATGGCGAAACCCCAGAAACGCTACGTGTGTCAGGCCTGCGGCTCGGTCTCTCATCGCTGGGCGGGGCAGTGCGGCGATTGTGCCGAGTGGAACACGCTGGTCGAGGAAGCGGGCGCGGTCGTTACGCCGTTCCAGGCGAAGCACAATCTGCAGAGCGGCGGGCGGACGGTGCAACTCGTCGGGCTCGATGCCGATATCGCGCTGCCGGACCGGATGGCGACCGGTATCGCCGAACTCGATCGCGCGCTCGGCGGCGGTTTCGTCCAGGGATCGGCGACGCTTATCGGCGGTGACCCTGGTATCGGCAAGTCGACTCTGTTGTTGCAGGCCGCGGCGCGTCTGGCGAGTGGCGCGGCGAGGCGCGTGGCCTATGTGTCCGGTGAGGAGGCAGCCGACCAGGTGCGGCTGCGCGCCCGGCGGCTCGGCCTGGGCAACGCGCCCGTCCAGCTTGCCGCCGCGACCTCGACTCGTGACATATTGACGACGCTGTCGATCGGGCCGGCGCCCGACCTGCTGGTGATCGATTCGATCCAGACGATGCATTCCGATCTGATCGAGGGCGCGCCGGGCACGGTGAGCCAGGTCCGCGCCTCCGCACAGGAACTGATCCGGTTCGCCAAGGAGCGGGGTACCGCGCTCGTGCTCGTCGGCCATGTCACGAAGGACGGCAGCATCGCGGGGCCGCGCGTGCTGGAGCATATGGTCGATACCGTGCTCGCCTTCGAGGGCGAACGGAGCCATCAGTATCGGATCCTGCGTGCGATCAAGAACCGGTTCGGCGGCACCGACGAGATCGGCGTCTTCTCGATGCAGAGCGAGGGGCTGAGCGAGGTCGCCAATCCCTCCGCGCTGTTCCTGACGCATCGGGACGAGGGGGTGACGGGCGCCACGGTGTTTCCGGCGCTGGAGGGAACCCGGCCGGTGCTGGTGGAGATCCAGGCGCTGACGGTGCGGCTGGCGAGCGGCGCAACGCCACGGCGCGCGGTCGTCGGCTGGGACTCGGGTCGTCTGGCGATGATCCTGGCGGTGCTGGAGGCGCGCTGCGGCTTGTCCTTCTCGTCGGCGGAAGTCTATCTCAACGTCGCAGGCGGCTATCGCGTGCAGGATCCGGCGGCGGATCTGGCGGTCGCGGCGGCGCTGGTGTCGGCGCTGTCCGAGCGGCCGGTACCCGTGGACGCGGTGGCGTTCGGCGAAATCGCCCTGTCGGGCGAGATCCGCCCGGTCGCCCATGCCGCACTGCGGCTGAAGGAAGCCGGTAAGCTGGGCTTCGAGCGCGCGCTGGTGCCGACCGCGATGGCGAAGGAAGAGAGCGCGCTGACCCTGTCCGGGTTTCGCACCTTGACGCAGTTCGTCGATCATATGCTCGGGCGTTAGGAGCGGGCGAACCGCGGCCGTCCGCTACGGGTCGGCGCGTCCGCCGCGCGACCGGAACCGCGCTGACCCCCTAGTCGCGGCGGCCTCGCGTCCCTATCGAAGGTTGCATGGCTCTGACCGCTCTCGATACCATCGTGCTGCTTCTCGTCCTCGGTACCGCGGGTATGGGATTGGTGCGCGGGTTCGTGACGGAGGTGCTGTCGCTGTTCGCCTGGGTGGCGATCGTGGCGATGCTCAAGCTGTTCCATATCGCGCTGGCCGCGACATTGGTCAAAACCATCGGTACGCCCTCCGGGGCGGCTGTCGCGGCCTTCGCGATCATCGCGGGCGGCACCTATGTGGTCGGCCGGCTCGTCGCCACCGCGATCGGGCGGCGGACGCGCAGTTCGATCCTCGGCCCCGTCGACCGGGCGCTCGGTTTCGGGTTCGGAGCGCTGAAGGGGCTGATCCTCGCCAGCCTCGGCTTTCTCCTCGCCGCGCTGGTCGTCGATACGGCGCGCGGCGGCGCGGCGAACCGACCCGAATGGATGATCCGGTCGCGCACCTATCCGCTGCTCAACGCCACGAGTGCCGGCATCGCCGATTTCGTCGATCGCCGCCGCCGTGGCCTGCCCGTGTTCGGGTCGCGCGCCGCGATCGCCGAATCCGCCCCGACCAATGCGAGTGACGCGCCATGAACGCCCCCCTCTACAATGCGGAGATCCTCCGCCTCGCCGCGTCCATTCCGCATCACGAGCGGCTGACGCATGCCGCCGCCACCGCGGAGAAGAGATCGCCCGTCTGCGGCAGCCGGGTGACGGTGGATGTCGGGGTGGACGAGCAAGGCCGCGTCGACGCGGTGGGATTGCTGGTGCGCGCCTGCGCGCTCGGCCAGGCGTCCGCGTCGCTGCTCGCCGCCCACATCCTCGGCCGCACGCCGGAGGACCTCGCCGCGGCCCGCGATGCGCTCGCCGCATGGCTCTCGGGCGAGGGGATGGCGCCGGACTGGCCCGGGATCGACGTGCTGGCGCCCGCGCGCGACTATAGCGCGCGCCACGCATCGATCCGCCTCGCCTTCGAAGCGGCGGCGGAGGCGGCGGAGCAGGCCGTCAAGGCGCGCGCCCATGCATGATGCGTCGCCCGTATCCATCCTGCGCGACGGCATGGTGCTGCTCGGTGCCGGCCTCGCCTTCGTGCTCCTGTTCCGCCGCCTCGGCCTTGGTGCCACTCTGGGCTTTCTCGTCGCGGGTGCCGTGGTGGGGCCGCATGTGCTGGGCGTGGTCGGCGATGCCGAATCGAAGATCGGCGTTGCCGAACTGGGCATCACGCTGCTGCTGTTCATCGTCGGGCTGGAACTGAATCCGTCGCGCTTGTGGCGGATGAAGAAGGAGATTTTCGGCGTCGGCCTGCTCCAGGTCGTGGCCTGCGGACTGGCGATCACCGCAATCGTCTGGTTCGCCGGCTTCTCGATCACCGCCGCGCTCGCGCTCGGCCTGCCGCTGGCGCTGTCCTCGACCGCGCAGGTGCTGCCGATGCTGCAGTCGGCTGGGAGGCTGCGCACGCCCTTTGGTGAGCGCGCCTTCTCGATCCTGCTGTTCCAGGACCTGTCGATCGTCCCGCTGATCACCATCGTGGCGGCGATGAGCCGCAATCCGGCCGATGCCAACGCACCGCCGGGCTGGTTGCTCGGCATCTACACGGTGCTTGCGGTTTTCGGCCTGATCCTGGCGGGGCGGTTCCTGTTGCGCCCCTTGTTCCGCCTGATCGGCAATCTCGGCGAGCGCGAGATGTTCGTCTTCGCCGCGTTGTTCACCGTCATCGCCAGCGCCGCGATCATGGAAGCGCTGGGGCTTTCGACCGCGCTGGGCGCGTTCATCGCGGGCGTGATGCTTGCCGACAGCCCCTACCGCCACGAACTGGAGGCGGACGTCGATCCCTTTCGCGCGGTCTTGCTCGGCCTGTTCTTCCTTGCCGTCGGTATGATGCTGAATCTGCCCGCCATCGTCGAGCGGCCGGCGTTCGTCGCGACGATGGCGGTGGCGCTGATCGCCACCAAGGCGGCGGTCATCTTCCTGATCGGGCTGGCCTTCCGCATGACGTGGCGCAGCGCGCTGGCGCTGGGGCTGTTGCTCAGCCAGGGCGGTGAGTTCGGCTTCGTGCTCTTCGCCCAGGCGCAGGCCGGCTTCCTGATAGCGCCGGATGCGGCCAGCCTGTTCGGCGCCATCGTCACGCTGTCGATGGCGACGACGCCGTTCCTGATGGGCGTCACCCGCCGCTTCCGGGAAGAGCCGATCGCGAAAAACCAGGAGCGCGACGGCCCCAAGGCGGACGGTGCCAATGCGATCATCGTGGGATACGGCAGGTTCGGGCAGACGGTCGGACAGATGCTGCTCGCCAGCGACATTCCGGTGACGCTGATCGATACCGATATCGAGATGATCGACATCGCGGGCGAGTTCGGCGCCAAGGTCTATTATGGCGACGGGACGCGGCTCGACCTGCTGCGCCAGGCGGGCGCCGCGGAAGCGGAACTGATCCTGTTCTGCATCGACGGCGACCAAATCCAGCCCGACACGCTCGAAGCGGTGCACGAGGCCTTTCCTGACGCCGAGATCTACGTCCGTGCCTATGACCGGCGCGCGCTGGTCAAACTGAAGCAGGGGCCGGCGCGCTACGTCGTGCGCGAGGTGCTGGAATCGGCGGTCAAGATGGCGCGGCTCGCGCTCGACGGGCTGGGCGTCTCGGAGGCCGACATCGATCGCGCCGAGGAAATGTACCGGTCCCGCGACAAGGAGCGGTTGCGGATCCAGATCGAGGCAGGCGACATCCGGGCCGCCCGCGCTCTGGTCGCGGAGCAGCAGCCATGGGGGAACGACCGCTGATGCTCGGCATATTGGCAGCCCTGTCCGGCGCGCTCGCAGTCGCTGCGGGGGCGTTCGGCGCGCATGGTGCCAGCGGCGCGGCGCAGGAATGGCTGAAGACGGGCGGACATTACCAGCTGATCCATGCCGTCGCCGCGCTCGTTGCCCTGCGCATGGAGGCGCGGGGGCCGGCCTGGCTGTTCGTCGCGGGCGGCGCGATCTTCGCTGGCACGCTCTACCTGATGGCGGTCGGCGCGCCGCGCTGGTTCGGCGCGATCACGCCGATCGGCGGCGCGATGCTGATCGGCGGGTGGCTGTGGCTGGCTTGGTCGCTGCGGGCGGGGTGACGCGCTGATCCTTCGCGCGCCTACCGCTCCGGTCGGAACGGATGGCGCGCATGGTCACCGCTTCCGTCGGCACGCGTCCGAGCAATAGACGACATTCTCCCAATCGCGCGCCCATTTCTTGCGCCAAGCGAACGGGCGGTTGCAGGCCGGGCAGACCTTGGTCGGCAGGTCGCGCTTGTCGACGCCGTTCGGCATCAGCGGCCTTGCGTGTCGAGGAATGTCTCGACGGCGGAGAGGTCAACCGTTCGATCGAGGTAGGTCGCGCCGATTCCACGAGCGAGGAGAAAGGGCAGGGTCCCGGCCGCCATCTTCTTGTCATGGCGCATATGCGCGACCAGCGTCGCACCCGATGCCGCGATACCTGTGGCGGCGAGGCCGTCCGGCAGGCCCACGTTGCGGAAATGCGCGGCGACCCGCGCGGCGTCTTCCGTGCCGCACAACCCCTGCGCTGCCGAAAAGGCGAAGGCGAGCGCACAGCCCGCGGCGACCCCTTCGCCGTGCAGCAGCCGCTGCGAATATCCCGTTTCCGCCTCCAGCGCGTGGCCGAAGGTGTGGCCGAGGTTGAGCAGCGCGCGCATGCCGTTGGTTTCATGCTCGTCCGCCGCGACGATGCGCGCCTTTGCGGCGACGGCATGCGCGATGGCATATTCTCGCGCCGCGGCATCGCCCGCGAGCAGCGCTTCGCCGTTCGCCTCGCACCAGGCGAAGAAAGGCGCATCGTCGATCAGCCCGTATTTGACGACCTCCGCATAACCGGCCCGCATCTCGCGCGGCGGCAGCGTGTCGAGCACGGTCGGGTCGATCAGCACCAGCGAAGGCTGATGGAAGGCACCGATCAGGTTCTTGCCCGCGCGCGTGTTGATCGCGGTTTTGCCGCCGACGGAACTGTCGACCTGCGCGAGCAGGGTAGTGGGCACCTGCACGAAGCCGCAGCCGCGCTTGAGGATCGCGCAGGCGAAGCCGACGAGATCGCCGATCACGCCGCCGCCCAACGCCAAGACATGGTCTCCGCGCTCGACGCCCAGCTCGAGCAGCCGATCGCACAGGGCGGCAAGCTGGCTCCAGCTCTTTGTCCCCTCGCCGGGTGGGAGCACGATCGCCTCGCTCTCGATACCCGCGGCATCGAGCGCCGCCTGTAGCGTCGCAAGGTGCGGTCGGATGTTCTCGTCGCTGACGATCGCCATCCGTCTGCCGCGCGCCAGCGGCGCGAGCTGCTCGCCCGCGCGCGCGAGTACGCCGGCCTCGATCAGGATCGGATAGCTGCGGTCGCCGAGCGCGACGGTGACGGTTCGGCTCATCGGCGGCCGCCCGCGCCCAGCGCCTTCAGAATGGCGGCGACCGTCGCCTCGTGCGGGGCCTTGTGGCTGGTGATGTGGATATGCGCCTCGGCGTAGATGGGGTTGCGGACGGCGGCGAGCTCGGTGAGCACCTGTAGCGGATCCTTGCCGCGCAGGAGCGGGCGCGTGTCGCGGCGGCGAACGCGCTCGGCCAGGACGTGCGGATGCGCGTCGAGCCAGATGGCGGTCGCCTCCGCGAGGATCAGCGCGCGCGTCTCGGCATTGATGAACGCGCCGCCACCGGTTGCGATCACCTTCGGCCGGCCGTCCATGAGCCGCGCGATGACCCGACGCTCGCCATCGCGGAAATAGGCCTCGCCGAACCGTTCGAAGATCTCGGCGATCGTCATGCCCGCCGCCTCCTCGATCGCATGGTCCGCGTCGACGAAGGGCAGGGAGAGGCGGCCGGCGAGGCGGCGACCCACGGTCGACTTGCCGACGCCCATCAACCCGACGAGCACGATCGGGCGCGCCGCCGGCGCGGCGGATGCAGGGTCCGGCCCGGCAGTCTGGGGAACAGCGCTTTGCAACATGGTTTGCCGCGCTATACAGCGGGGGCGGACGGGGCAAAAGCTCCGTCCCCGCGTTTTTCCGTGAGCCAAGGTAGGTTATGTCCCGCTTCGCGATCTCCGTCATCGTGCTCCTCGTGGTTGTGGTCGGCGGGCTGTTCCTGCTCGCCGGGCGCGCCTCCGAGCGGCCCCAGACCCATGTCGAGAAGGCCGTGACGCTTGCCAATCTCAGCTAGGCTGCGCGTCGGCGTCGCCGCGGCCGCGCTCGGCGCGGTGGCGATCGCCGCGTTCGGCCCGGCATCGGGCCAGGAGCGCCCCGAATCGATCCTGCCCCCCGGATTCGGGGAACCGGCCGCCCAGGCCAGTCCCACCCCGCGTCCATCGTCCAGCGCCACCGCGCCGGCGCCGGGCGCGACCGTGTCACCGGATACGATGGTCCAGCCGTTGCCGACGACCAGCGTTTCGCCCACCGCGACGCCCAGCGCGATGCCGACGGTGGATCCCGCCGTGCTGGCGCAATATGAGATGCCCGATTATGCGCGGCGATCGCTCGATGCGGTTGGGCCGGTCGGGCCGCGCGAGGGCGGGTTGGATGCGGATCTGTTCGCGCAGGCGGACGGCCATTTCGCCGAGGCGCTGATGCGGCGCATCGCCGCTCCCTTGCCGTCCCGCTGGATGTCGATCCTGTTGCGCCGCGCCCTCGCCACGCGCGTCGCGACGCCCGCCGGGGTCGACGGCGCGGATTTCGCCGCGGAACGCGCCTGGCTGCTGCTGCGCATGGGGGAGTCGGTGGCGGCGCGCGCAGTGGTGCAGAGCGTCGACACCGAGGACTATACCCCCAAACTCTTCCAGGTCGCGATGAGTGCCGAACTGGCGAGCGGCGATCCGGCCGGCCTGTGCCCGCTGGCGGACGCCGGCGCGACGCAGGCGCCGGCGCGGGGCTGGGTGCTGGCACGCGCGATCTGCACCGCGCTGCGCGGCGAAGCGGCGGCGGCCAAGGCGCAGATGACCGCGATCCGGCGCCGCAACGTTGCGACCGGCATCGACCTGCAGCTGACGCAGAAGGTGGTCGGCGCCGCGCCGGGCGGCGGACAGGCGGTGACGATCGAGTGGGCCGGCGTCGACCGAATCGACGACTGGCGGTTCGGCCTTGCCGCCGCGACGGGCGTCACGATCCCCGACCCCTTGCTCGCATCGGTCGGCCCGCAGGTGCGCTACTGGTATGCCCTGTCGCCCGGCATCGGCCTGGGCGACCGGATTGCGGCCGCCGAGGCGGCGGCGGGGCAGGGCGTCCTCTCGTCGAACGCATTGGTCGATCTCTATGCCGCTGTCGACGCGGCCGACGACATGCCCGGCGTCGCCAGCGCGACGGCGAGCGATCTCAGGACCGCTTATGCCGGGGGGAGCGTCGATGCCCGCTTGGCGGCGATGCGCCAATTGTGGGGTGATGCGACGACGCAGCCACCCTATGCGCGGCTGGTCCTTACCGCGCGCGCGGCCGGGCGGATCCCCGCGCGGATAGGGCTGAGCGATGCCGACCGTCTGGTCGCATCGATGCTGACCGCGGGGCTCGATCGCAGCGCGGCGCGATGGCGCATGGCGGTACCGGAAGGCGGCGACGCCTGGGCGATGATCACGCTCGCCGATCCCGACGCGGGCGAGCGCCTGAACTATGGCGTGCTGTCGCGCTATTCGGGCAGCGGGGATGCGGCGTTGAAGCAACGGCTGTTCTTCGCGGGCCTGGCGGGGCTCGGCCGCCTGGCGCCCGAGGACGTGGAGCGTGCCGCCGAGGCACTCGACGTGCGGATCGGCGCATCGACACCCTGGACCCAGGCGATCGATCGCGCCGCGGCGAACGGTGACCAGGGCAACGTCATCCTGTTGGCAGCGATCGGCATGCAGACGCCGCACTGGCGCGGCGTGCCCCCCGCGATGCTCTACCGGATCGTCGGGGCGCTCCGCACCGTCGGGCTGGAAGGCGAAGCGCGGATGATCGCGGCGGAGGCGCTCGCGCGCGTGTGAGCGACGCTCCGCTGATCGATCGTTTTCTCGACATGCTCGCCGCGGAGCAGGGGGCGGCGGCCAATACCATCGCGGCCTATCGCAGCGATCTCATGCTGGCGTCGCAAGCGCTCGGTGGGCGGTTGAAGACGGCGGACGAAGCCGCGATCCGGCACCTGTCGGAACTCTGGGCGCCGCTGGCGCGCGCGACCGTCGCGCGCAAGGCAGCGGCGCTCCGTCGCTTTTTCGCGTTCCTGCATGGCGAGGGCGACATCGCGGACGATCCCTCCGTCGCGCTGCCTCGTCCCGGCAGCGCGCGGCGGCTGCCCAAGGTACTGAGCCACGCGGACGTAGAGCGCCTGTTCGCCGCGATCGCCGGGCGTACGGGCGTGGCGCGGCCGCTGCCGGGCGACCTGCGTCTGGCCGCCCTGATCGAGTTGCTGTACGGCTCCGGCCTGCGCGCGACCGAGGTCGTGGCGCTGCCGCGCGCGGCCGTGCATCCCGACCGTCCGTTCCTGATCTTGCGCGGCAAGGGCGGGCGGGAGCGTCTGGTGCCGATCTCCGACCGCGCCCGCGCCGCCGTGGCGGCGTGGCGGGTCCATGTGGCGGCGGACCGAGCCTGGCTGTTTCCGTCGGGAAAGGGCCACCTGTCGCGCATCCGGCTGTATCAATTGGTGAAGGCGCTTGCCGCCGAGGCGGGAATCGCGCCCGACCGGGTCAGCCCGCATGTCTTGCGTCATGCTTTCGCGACGCACCTGCTCGCGGGCGGAGCCGACCTGCGCGCGCTGCAGGCCATGCTCGGTCATGCCGAAATCGCGACGACCGAGATCTACACGCATGTCGACAGCGGCCGGTTGGTGGAGCTCGTCAACAGCCGCCATCCGCTCGCCGACAGCGGCCGCGTTGACGGGAAGGCGGCGCGCATCTAACCCCCCGCCGATGCCGAGCTTCCTCGATTTCGAAAAGCCGATCGCCCAGTTGCAGGGCCAGATCGACGAATTGCGTGAAACCGCCGCCGACGGCGGGGTCGATATCGCCGCCGACGTGGCGCGACTCCAGGCCAAGTCCGACAAGCTGTTGCGCGACACCTTCGCGAAGCTGACGCCCTGGCAGAAGACCCAGGTCGCGCGCCATCCGGAGCGACCGCATTTTCGCGATTACGTCGCCGGCCTGTTCGACGAATTCGTGCCGCTCGCGGGCGATCGCGCCTTTGCGGACGATCAGGCGATCGTCGGCGGCTTCGCCACCTTCCGCGGCCGGCGCGTGATGGCGATCGGGCATGAAAAGGGCTGGGACATCGCCAGTCGCCTGAAGCACAATTTCGGCTCCGCCAAGCCGGAGGGCTATCGCAAGGCGATCCGCCTCGTCGAGCTTGCCGATCGATTCGGGCTGCCGGTCGTGACGCTGGTCGACACGGCGGGCGCCTTCCCGGGCGTGCAGGCCGAAGAGCGCGGCCAGGCCGAAGCGATCGCACGCTCGACCGAGGCGTGCCTTGCCGCCGGTGTCCCGGTCGTCGCGGCGATCGTCGGCGAGGGCGGATCCGGCGGCGCGGTCGCGCTGGCCGCGGGCAATCGCGTGCTGATGTTCGAACATGCCGTCTATTCGGTGATCAGTCCCGAAGGGTGCGCGGCGATCCTCTGGCGCACGTCCGACAAGGCGCCGGATGCGGCCGAGGCGATGCGAATCACCGCGCAGGACCTGCGTGGACTTGGTATCGTCGACACGATCGTTCCGGAGCCGCTGGGCGGCGCGCATCGCGATCCCGCCGCGGCGATACAGGCGCTGGGCGATGCACTGGCGCAGACGCTCGATTCGCTTGCGCCCCTCGATGGCAAGGCGCTGCGCCAGGAGCGGCGGCAGAAGTTCCTGGCGATGGGGCGCCTCTGATCGGCAGTCGGCGCCGGACTGACAAACCAAAAGGGCGGCGAACCGATGGTCCGCCGCCCCTTTTCTTGATCGTCCGATCGTCAGCTTAGCTGACGGTCATGTTCGACGTCACGTTCTGGAAGGTCGTCGTGAGCTTGCCGCCCAGACCCTTCATCGCGGCAATCGCGGCCACGGCAATCAGCGCGGCGATCAGGCCGTACTCGATGGCGGTCGCGCCCTTGCTGTTCTTGATGAATTTGCGAATCGCGAGCATTCCGGTCTCCACTATCAAACGTCAGTCACCCGGCTGAACCGGTTTGCGACCGGACCAGCACATCCGGATTAGCGGGAGAGAGGTTGCGAAACATTTAAAGCGCGGCGGCTCGGGCGCTTAGTTTGCACTTTGCACCTTGCTGCTGACCTGCGTCCACATGTTGGTGTTGGCGTCGGCAACGCCCTTGAGCGCCGCGATCATCGCGATAACGATCAGGGCGACTACCAGGCCATATTCGACCGCAGTCGCGCCACGCGCCTCGCGGGCGAACGCGAAGACGGCCTGACACAGGCGGCGAAGGGCAAGGCGCACGGTCATGCCACCGCCTTAAACGGAAAAGGGTTTACGATTGGCTGACAAAGGAACCGTAGCGAGCCCACCTTTGGTCGTCGTCGCCGCTGCCATGATCGATGCTGACGGTCGCGTGCTGCTGCAACGCCGGCCGGAGGGAAAGGCGATGGCCGGCCTGTGGGAGTTTCCCGGCGGCAAGGTCGAACCCGGCGAGGCGCCCGACGCGGCACTTGTCCGAGAGCTGGCGGAGGAATTGGCCGTCGAAGTGGCGCTGCCTGACGTGCAGCCGATCACCTTCACCGCTGCGCCGCTGGCGGGACGGCAACTGCTGCTGCTGCTCTACCGCGTCGTCGCATGGCGGGGCGAGCCGCGTCCCGTCGAATCACCCGAACTGCGCTGGGTTGCGCCCGCCGATATGGCGGACCTGCCGATGCCACCGGCGGACGTGCCGCTGGTTGCGGCGCTCGGAGCGTGGTCCGGAAAGGATTTGCACGCGGACGGTTGACCGCGGCGCAAAAAGCCATCATCAGCCGCGCCTCTCCCGACGTCGAGGCCCGATGGCGGAGTGGTGACGCAGAGGACTGCAAATCCTTGCACCCGGGTTCGATTCCCGGTCGGGCCTCCAGAATTAGACGACGTCGTTTCTCACCCGCTTGGCATCGAGCCGCGTCAGCATCGGGCGAAGGCGAATGCCCAGGCAGATGACCGTCGGCCAGAACAAGGTGTTGACGACGTCGGACGTCGTGTCGGCCCATCGCCACGATCCGTAATGCATCCGGTCCATCACCTCGTTGAAGGTTTCCGCCAGGACGACGAAGGACAGGGGCACGAAGCTGCCCAGCGAGCGGCGGGTCACGATGCGCGCGACCATCAGCACCGCCAGGCCGGCGTGCAGATGCAGGATCGTGTCCGGCAGGCCGGTGCCGTCGCCGATCCAGTCGATGAAGCGGTGGTAGATCGCGGGAATCATCGCCGCGCCATAGGTGTTGGGGCAGGATCGGGCAAATCGCGCCGCTTGGCGCGGGGCAGGGGGCACGATACAAGCCCGATGGATCACGAAGTGTATTGCGTAGCTAAGACAGCTGTGCGAGAGGGGTAAGCATGAACACGAGTTTCGACGCCACCAACGCTGAAACGATGCGGCACGCGATGGTCGCCAGCCAGCTGCGCACCAACGCGGTCAACGATCAGCGCGTGATCGCGGCGATGATGACAGTGCCGCGCGAGATGTTCGTGCCCGCCGCAGCGCGCGAGATCGCCTATCGCGATACCGCGGTGCCGGTCGGCAACGGCCGCGCGGTCAATTTGCCCATGGTGACGGGCCGGCTGCTGACCGAGGCGTATCTGCAGGCTTCGGACCGCGTTCTGCTGATCGGCGCGGCCGGCGGCTATGCCGCCGCGCTGCTGGCGCAGATCGTCGCGCAGGTTGTCGCGGTCGAGGAGGATGCCACGCTCGTCGCGCTGGCGCGCGAGGCGCTTGCCGCGACTCCCAAGGTCGAGGTGGTGGAAGCATCGCTTCCCCAGGGCCATGCCGCTGGCGCGCCCTATGACGTCCTGATCGTCGACGGCGCGATCGAGGATGTTCCCGACGCCCTCGTCACTCAGGTCAAGTCCGGCGGCCGGGTCGTGACCGGTCTCGTCGACGGCGGCGTCGTGCGCCTGGCGAGCGGGCGGAAGACCGACGGCGGCTTCGGGTTGAAGCCGTTCATGGACAGCGACTGCGTCGTCCTGCCGGGCTTCGCCAAACCGCGGGGCTTTACGTTCTAACATGATCTGTGGGGGGAGGATGCACGCGTTTCGTATCATGCTGGCCACCGGCGCGGCGCTGGTCGCCATGCCGGCGGGTGCCGAAACCCTCCGCGAGGCGCTGGCGAAAGCCTATGCCAACAATCCGACGCTGACCGCGCAACGCGCGGCGCAGCGTGCGACGGACGAGAATGTGCCGATCGCCCGTTCAAGCGGCTTGCCCGGGCTCTCGCTGAACGGCTCGGCGACGGACAACGTGCTGCAGGCCAACAACAATTATCTCAATCCCGAGCGGATCGCCAACGGGCAGCTGCAATTCTCCGTGCCGCTGTACCAGGGCGGCGGGGTGAAGAATGCGGTCAGGGCGGCGGAAACGCGGGTCGAAGCGGGTCGGGCGACGCTGCGCGGCGTCGAGGCGAACACGTTCACGAGCGTCGTCGCTGCCTATATGAACGTGACGCGAGACGAGGCGATCGTCGGTCTCAACCAGCAGAACGTCCACGTCCTCGAGGTCAATCTGCGCGCCAGCCGCGATCGTTTCCAGGTCGGTGATCTGACCCGGACTGACGTCGCGCAGTCCGAGGCGCGGCTTGCGCTGGCGCGGGCGCAGTTGCAGTCGGCAGAGGCGCAGCTGATCGCCAGCCGCGAAAACTATATCGCCGTGGTCGGTGCGCCGCCCGGAACGCTGGAGAGCGCGCCGCCGCTGCCGAACCTGCCGACATCGCCGAAGGCGGCGGTCGATGTCGCGCTCGAACGCAATCCGCAACTGATCGCCGCCCGCAAGGCGGCGGACGCGACGCGCTACGACGTCGGCTTGGCGCGCGCGACGCGGCTGCCCCGCGTCGCGGCGGTGACGACCGGGACCTATTTCAATTATCTCGGATCGATCCCGACGGTCGCGAACGGCCAGCGTATCCCCGGGAGCGGCACGGCCGCGACGGCCGGCCTGCAATTGTCGCTGCCGCTGTTCCAGGGCGGCCAGCCGGCGGCCCGCGTCCGTCAAGCGGAAGCTGGACGCAGCCAGGCGATCGAGACGCTGACCGCGACCGAGCGCAACGTCGTCGCGACGACGCGGTCCGCCTATGCGCAGTGGCAGTCGTCGGAACAGGTGATCGCGAGCTCGGAAGCCGCGGTGAGCGCCAACAAGCTGAGCCTGGAGGGCGTGCGGGCCGAAAACAGCGTCGGTACGCGCACCATCCTCGACATCCTCAACGCCGAGCAGGAACTGCTCAACAGCCAGGTGACATTGGTGAGCGCCCGTCGCGATGCCTATGTCGCGGGCTTCGCGCTGCTCGCCGCGATGGGCAATGCTGAGGCGCGCGACCTCGGGCTCGATGGCGGATCGCTGTATGATCCGACGATCAATTATCAGCGCGTGCGCGGTCGGATCGGCGATTTCGGCGGCGATGGCGAGCCGGCCCCCGTCGCGACATCGACCGCGCAGACACCGGCGCAGACCGCGATCGTGACCAAGCCGCTCGATCCATCGCTCGATACACCGGTTGACAGAAGCGCTGGGTTAACCACAGGTGCTCAGGCGCCAAACCGCTGATGGTGGCGGGCATGCGCTTGGGAACGGGAATCATGGGGGACATGAGCGTCGAGCCGTCGATGGAGGAGATCCTGTCCTCGATCAAACGGATCATCGCCGAGGAAGGCGAAGCGACGCAGGGCCGCGCCAGGCGGCCGCACCGTGCCGCGCCGATGCCGGAACCCGAACCCGAACCGGAAATCGATGCCGAGGAAGTGCTCGAGCTGAGCGATCCCATGCCGCAGCCCGCGGCGGATAGCCGTCCGGCTGCGCCTCCTCGCCAGCCCGAGCCGGCGCCGCACCTGGCCGATCGTGCCGCCCCGCGCGCCCCGGCGGCGCCGTCTCCTGCGCCTCAGCCCGAGCCGCAAACGCAGCAACCGCAAATGCATCAACCTAATACCACGCCGCGTTCCGCGCCCGAGCCGATCGTGTCGCAGCAAGCGCTGGCGGCGAGCCTCGGCTCGCTCGAGACGCTGAGCAAGCTGATCGTCAAGCCGGCGCCCGAAAGCGACGGCACGCTGGAAGGTCTGGTCCGCGAGATGTTGCGCCCGATGCTGCGCGACTGGCTCGATGCGAACCTGCCGGACATGGTCGAGACGCTGGTCGCGCGCGAAATCGCCAAGATCACCTCGCAGATGCGCTGAGGCCGATGCACGGACGCCGCCGGATCGCTCCGACGGCGCCTGCATCCGGTCGGATGGCCGTCGACGTTCGCCGCGGCCATCGCTGCTTCACTTCTTCGGTTCGCCCGACGCATCAGAGATGGCGGTGCCCGCGGACTTGATGTCCTTGCCGGCACCGTTGACGGTGTTGCAGGCGGCGAGCGCCAGGAATGCGGTGGTCGCGGCGATGAGGCCGATCTTGCGGGTCATGACACGTCTCCTTCAACGGTGAACGGATTGCGGCGGGGCCGATACGCTACCCCGCCGCGGACACTTCAGCGCAGTCGGCGGCGGGTCGCCGTCGTGGCGCCAAAGGCGGAAGCGGCCGCGCCGATCAGCAGCGCGAGCACGAGTACGAACGACGTACCGGCGGCGGCGCCGGCAGCCTTGTCGGCGGCCGTCTTGGCCGAGGCAATCGTCTGGTCCTTCGCCTTGACGAAGTCGGCCTTGGCCCGGGTGACCTGCGCCTGCGCCTGCTCGCGGCTGATCTTGCGCTGCGCGGCGACGATATCGACGATCCGGCTTTCCGCCTTCGCGCCGTCCGCGCCGCCGCGCGCGAGCGCCGGCAGCTGCTTGGCGACTTCCTTCTGCGCCTGCTCAGGCGTCATCTGCGCCGGATCGGAGGGAGCGTCGGACAGATAAGCGGCGGCTTCGTCGCGGACGTCGTTCTGGTCGACGCCCGCGATCCTGGCGGCCTGCGGTGCTGCGGCGCCGACGGTCTGTCCCGCCGCACCCGCTACCGTCCCGACGGTGCGGAATGCGCCGCCGATGATCCCGCCGACCGCGCTGGTCAACAGATACAGCGTCAGGATCAGCGTGACGCCCCATACGACGAGGCCATGGACCAGCGCATCGAACCGCTCGGTCACGCCCGAGACGCGCGCCGCGGCATAGCCGCCCGCGCCGAGTGCCACCACGGTGGTGACCAGCCAAAACAGGCCGGCGCCGATGCCGAAACCGGTCGCGCCGGGGGTCGTACCCTCGACGGGGTCGATCATCGAGAGGCCGATGCCGGTGCCGAGGATGCCGAGCACCAGCTGGACGGCGATGGCGATAACGACGCCTGCGAATATCGCGCCCCAGGAAATGCGGGTGATGCCGCGCGTCGCGGCCGACGCCTCGAGCGGCGTCAGGCCGGTGGTCATATTGGTTGCCATGTTTGCTCCTGCTATTGGGAATTTTCGGAAGGGTCGGACGCGGGCGGATCCTCAGCCTCCGCCTGTTCGGTGCGCCCCTTGCGGATTTCGGCGTCGTCGCCGATCAGCTTGCCGATCGCCTCTCGTGCCGCGCCCTTGCCGGCGCGGACGTGGTCGGGGCCGGCGAGGGGGGGTGTCTTCTTTCCGGTCATCGTGCCTCTCCCGGACGGGTGATGACGATCGAATCGCCGTCAAAGCCGCGCGCGCGCGCCCAGGCGGCCGCCGCCGTTCGACGGTTGACCCCGATCTTCGCGTAGATGCGGGCGACGTGGTTGCGCACGGTGTTGCCCGACACGTCGAGCGTCCGCGCGATGCTCTTGTCGTCAAGACCACGGCAGATGAGCGCGAGCACCTCGCGCTCGCGGCCGGTCAGATCGTCCAGGCTCGCGCCTTGCGCCTCGTCCTGCGGGGCGCGAAGGCGCGCCAGCTTGTCCATGATCGAACGGCTGAACCAGCTCGTGTCCTTCATCACGGCATCGATCGCCTCGACCAGTTCGGTCTCCGTCGCCTTGCGCTGGGTGATGTCCTGAAACGCCCAGAGCAGGCACGTGTCGCCGCCGAGCATGAACGCTTCGGTGGACACGAGGCAGTCGATCAGGCCGCCATCCTTGTTGCGGATGCGTGCCTCGTGGCCGCGCAACTCCCGCTCGCCTGCAATGCCGTCCTCGATCGCCTGCGCGGTGGCGTCGTCGATCCACAAGCCGACGTCGTGCAGCGATCGCCCAATGATCTCCGCCGATGCATAGCCCGTCATCTGGCTGAAACTGCCGTTGATCTCGCAGAGCAGGTGACCGTCGCGCGCGCCGATCGCCATCGCCACCGGCGCCATCTGAAACGTGCGGGTAAACCGTTCCTCGCTGTGGCGCAGCGCGGCCTCGGCTTTGCGCCGGGGCTCGAGATCGGCGAAGGTGAACAGCATGCACGGCTGATCCGACAGATCGATCGGCTGACCGGCCACGATGACGAGCTTGGTGGTGCCATCGGGAAGGGCGAGTTCCGCCTCCATCTGCGGGATCGTGCGTCCCTCGGCCAGGCGCTCCTTGGCAAGGTCGCGCTTCTCCGCAGCGCGCAGGACGTCCACCTCGTAGACGGTCTTTGCCAGGACCTGGTCCCGGTTGTGGCCGGTCATCTCGAGGAAGCCCTGGTTGACCTTGACGAAGCGGAGATCGGACAGGCGGCAGATCACGGCTGGCGCAGGATTGGCGTTGAACGACTGTTCGAAGCGATCCTCGGCCTCGTACCGTGCCGTGACGTCCTGGATGACGAGCACGACGCAGCTCGGCGCATCCTCGTCCGCGTCGTTGAGGACCAGGCTGCGGACCTGGTGCACCCAGCGCGGCGCATCCTCGCCCGCGACGGTGACCTCTACGACGACCTCGGAAAAGGAATCGCCCGCGACGACCCGCTCGATCGGATAATCGTCGGCCTCGAGGCGGTGGTTGTTGCGGTAGCGCAACTGGAACCGCTCGCGATATTCGTCGACGTCCGCGCCGAGCTGCGCCAGGCGCTCGACGCCATGCATCCGCAGCGCGGCATCATTCGCCCAGAGCAGGCTCTGGTCGGGGTCGACGAGGATCACCCCCTCGTCGAGCCCCGCGATGATCTGACGCAGGTGCCTCAGGTCGACAGTCTCGCGAAGGGATTTGAGCGACGCGGCCATGCGCAGCCTTACGCGGTGCGGCCGTGGATCAGCCAGCCGAGGGCGTAACCGCCGATCGCGGCGCCGACGGCCCACAGCAGCGCGTTGGCGGACATCGCGGCGTTCGCGTCCTTGCCGCCGCGGCGCGCGGCATCGCTCGCCTGGCCCGCAACGCGCTGTACGGTCTCGCCCGCGCGACCCGCCGCCTCGCGGGCCTGTTCCACCGTCCGGTGCGCGGTCTCACCGATCGCGTCGGCGGCATCCGCGAGCTTTTCCCTAGCATGGTCCGCGATGGCCGGAGCGGCGTCGACCGCGTCCTCGCCGATCGAGCGCGCACGACCATACAGATTCTCGGCGCCGCCCGCGACCTGATCGACCACGCCAGCGACCTGCCAGTCGCGGCTGCCAACCGCGTCGCCGACCGCCTTCTCGACCTTGCCGCCGACATAGCGGGCACCGCCGTGCAGTTCGTTCTTGTTCATGGCGAAATCCTTCATCGTTGAGGAAAGGGACAGTGCGATGCGGCGACCATCGGCGCAGCTGGCGCCAATCGGCGCTACGTCCGGTCGGGCAGGCGCGACGGCGCACGCTCGCGCCGCGAACTGCGGGCGGTCGCCAGGCGCCGGGCCTTGCGGATGACGAAACGGAGCATCGACGTCCTTCACACCGCCGGGCGCGAATTACGACCGGTCCGGTCGCATAAACCTATGTGAAGAGAGGTCGTTCCTGGTATTTTTGCGTGGAAGGACTAGTCGTCATCTACCACGAGGCTCGCGGCGCGCTCGTCATAGGCCGCGGCGAAGCGTTCATGCAGGGAGCGGGCGACGGGATCGGCGCATTGAAGGGCACGGACCGCATGCGCGTCGCGCCGCATGATGAGATAGTCGCGTTCCATTTCGGCAACATCGTCCATGGCAGTCCTCCGTCATGAACAATAGGTGCCGCGGGCCCCGCGGGATATGACGCAAAAGCACTCCGCGCCTGGTAGTTCGGCTGGTAGTTGCCGCCGCGTCGGACACCGGACCGACGCGGCGGGCGCGATGATCAGAGGAAGCGGTTGATGATATTCTCGATCCGCTCTTGCCGGCCGGACTTCGGCCGGGGATCGATGTCGCGTGCGACGGCCAGGTCCGCGATGCCGGCGAGGTCCAGCGTCGCGATTTCCTGGCCGAAGGCGGCGTCCCAGCCTGCGTATCGCTCCGTCTTGATCGCGTCGAGGCGGCCGTCCTCGATCAGGGCGGCGGCGTTCAGCAGACCCTTGGCGACCACGTCGATCCCGCCGATGTGACCGTGGAACAGGTCGACGGCGTCGATCGACTGACGACGTACCTTCGCGTCGAAGTTGAAGCCGCCGGTGGTGAAGCCGCCGGCGCGCAGGATCTCGAGGACCGCGAGCGTCATTTCCTCGACCGAATTGGGAAACTGGTCGGTGTCCCAGCCATTCTGCGGGTCGCCGCGGTTGGCGTCGATCGAACCGAAGATGCCGAGCGCCCCGGCGGTCGCGATCTCATGCTCGAACGTGTGCCCCGACAGGGTCGCATGGTTGGCCTCGATATTGACGCGGACCTCGTTTTCGAGCCCGTAGCGCTTTAGGAAGCCGTAAACCGTTGCGGTGTCGAAGTCATATTGGTGCTTCGTCGGCTCGTGCGGCTTGGGCTCGATCAGGATCGTGCCGGCGAAACCGATCTTGTGCTTGTGCTCGACGACGAGGCTGAGGAACCGGCCGAGATTGTCGAGTTCACGCTTCAGATCGGTGTTGTGCAGGGTCTCATAGCCTTCGCGGCCGCCCCAAAGCACGTAGTTGCTGCCACCCAGCCGGTGCGTGGCTTCCAGCGCATCGCGGACCTGCATCGCACCGAAGGCGAAGACTTCGGGGTCGGGATTGGTCGCGCCGCCGGCGGCGAAGCGCGGATGGCTGAACAGATTGGCTGTTCCCCACAGCAGCTTGCGGCCTGACGCGGCCTGAAGCTGTTCGAGATGATCGACCGCCTGCGCGAAATGCGCGCGATGTTCGGCGACCGTTCGCGCGTCCGCCATGACGTCGACGTCGTGGAAGCAGTAATAGGGAATGTCGAGCTTGGTGAAGAAGTCGAAGGCGACCCGGCGCTTCTCCGCCGCGGCATCGGCGTCGTTGGCGCCGCGGTGCCACGGGCGATCGAACGTGCCGCCGCCGAACACGTCGCTGCCGGGCCAGCAGAAGGTGTGCCAGAAGCATGCCGCGAAGCGCAGATGCTCCTCCATCGTCTTGCCCAGAACGACCCGCGACTTGTCGTAGAAACGGTAGGCGAGTTCGTTGTCGCTGTCCGGCCCTTCGTAGCGGATCTGCGGAATGTCGGCGAAGAAGTCGGCCATGCTCAAAGGGTCCTTATGCGGGAATAGGCGTCGCGATAGGCGGCGTATTTCGGGGCGAGGCGCGCGGCGATCGTCGGATCGGGCTCGATGACATGCGCGACCGGGGGCGGGCGGCAGATGTCGGCCGGGTCGCCCCCATCGACCGCGAGCCGGGCGAGGCGCGCCGCGCCGAGCGCCGGTCCGACTTCGCCGCCGTGGAGGTACACGAGGGGAACGCCCATGGCGGCCGCGAGCGTTTGACCCCAGTAGCGGGAGCGGGCGCCGCCGCCGATCACCGCCAGGCGGTCGATCGTCGTGCCGGCCTCGCGCAGCACGGCGAGACCGTCCGCAAACGCGAAACCGACGCCCTCCAGCACGGCCTGGGCGAGGCGTGCCGGGTCGGTATCGTGGTCCAGCCGCAGGAAGCCGCCGCGCACTTGCGGATCGTTGTGCGGTGTCCGCTCGCCCGACAGGTACGGTAGGAACAGCTCGGGCCCGCTTGCGGGGCCGGCTTGCTCCGCGCGCGCGAACAGGTCGGCGGCTCCTGCCGCGCCCGTGATGCGCGCCACCCAGTCGATACAGGCCGCGGCTGACAGATGGACGGCCATCTGGTGCCACATGTCGGGAAGGCAATGGCAGAAGGCGTGCACCGCGCCGGCGACGTTAGGTCTGAAGTCGCGCGTCGCGACGAAAATTACGCCCGATGTGCCGAGCGAGAGCAAGGCGTCTCCGTCACCCACGACGCCGACCCCGGCGGCACCCGCCGCATTGTCGCCGCCGCCGCCCGCCACCGGGACCTGCGCCATGCCCCAGAATGCGGCGATATCGGCGCGCAGCATGCCCGCGGTCTCGCTTCCCTCGACAAGCCGCGGCATATGCGCCGTCGAGAGACCCGTGGCTGCGAGAAGCGTCTCGCTCCAGGTCCGTGCCGCGACATCCATCCACAACGTGCCGGCGGCATCCGACATGTCGGATGCCTTCTCGCCGGTCATCACCAGCCGCACATAGTCCTTCGGCAGCAGCACGGTTTCGGTCCGTGCGAACACGTCCGGCTCGTGCGCGCGGACCCAGGCAAGTTTGGGCGCGGTAAAGCCTGGCATCACCAGATTGCCGCCGATCGCATGGAACGCCGGTGTTTCTGCCTCAAGCGCGGCGCATTCGGCGAAGGAGCGCCCGTCGTTCCACAGGATCGCCGGTCGGAGCGGCCGGTCATCGCCACCCAGCAGCGTCGCCCCATGCATCTGGCCAGCCAGCCCGATAGCGCGCACGTCGCGGCGGATGACGGGGTCGATCGCCTGCACCGCCGCCGTCGTCGCCGTCCACCACGCGTCCGGGTCCTGTTCGGACCATGATGGATGCGGGCGCTGAACCGTCAGCGGCGCATTGCCCTGTCCGACGACGCTGCCGCTGTCATCGAGTGCGACCGCCTTCACCCCGGATGTACCGATGTCGATGCCCAGATACATCGTCCGGTTCAGTCCTTGAACGGATTGACGGTGCGGATCGTGCCGTCGGGATTGAAGGTGAGTTCCGTCACCTTCGCCGAGCGAAGGTGGTTTCTGTTGCTCAGCTGCGTGTCATGATAGAACAGCCACCACTTGCCCTGGAACTCGACGATCGAATGGTGGGAGGTCCAACCCTGCACCGGCAGCAGCACATGTCCTGCATAACGAAAGGGCCCATAGGGCGACGTGCCGATCGCATAGTTGATGAAATGCGTGTCGCCCGTCGAATAGGTGAAATAATATCTGCCGTCGCGCTTGAACGCCCATGATGCCTCGAAGAAGCGGCGGTCGTGATCGCCGCCCAGCACGGGCTTGCCGTGCTCGTCGAGGATGACGACGTCGCGGGGCGGCTCGGCGAACTGCTTCATGTCCGGCGCCATGCGCGCGATCTTCGGCATCAGCGCAGGCTTGGCGTCCTGCTTGAGATCGGTATCGCCGGCCTTGGGGTCGTAACGACCCGTCGCCCATCGCTGCAACTGGCCGCCCCAAATGCCGCCGAAGTACATGTAGCTCTGTCCATCGGTGTCGGTGAAGACCGCCGGATCCATCGAGAAGCTGCCGCGGATCGGCTGCGGATCGGCCTTGAACGGACCGGTCGGCGACTTTGATGTCGCGACGCCGATGCGGAAGACGCCGGCTTTGTCGCGGGCGGGGAAATAGAGATAGTAGGTGCCGTTCCGATAGGCGGCGTCGGGTGCCCAGGTCTGCTGCGACGCCCATGGTATGTCCTTCACATCCAGCGCCACCGGATGCACGGTCACCGGACCACCGATGCGATCCATGCTCAGCACGCGATAATCGTGCATCGCATATTCGCTGCCCAAGTCGTCGTCGGGAATACCCGCGTCGACGTCGTGGCTCGGATAGACGTAGATTCGGCCATTGAAGACATGGGCCGACGGGTCGGCAAAGAAGAGGTCGCGCACGAGCGGCTGCGCCAGATAGCGCTTGCCCTCGGGGCTACGCGGGTCCGGGGAGGATACAGGCGCACTGTTTTGTGCCAGCGCAAGGGTACTGGATGCGGCGAGCGCGAATGCGGCAAGCGCACGGTATAGGCGTTGGTGCATGAACGCGAAATCCCTCCCTGACGAGCGGTCTTCTTTCGAGACCTGTACGACCGATTCCGATCGAGATAGCGCTACCATATTGAGCGACTGGAGTGGGTGCAAGCGGTTTCATTCACATCCTCGCTCTTGTGGGCCACCGCAGATCGGTTCATGTCATGCCGCATTCAGCTTGGACGGCACCGAAACGATCATGGATTCCAGCACCGCCGCCCCGCCGCGCCCGTCGCGGCGATCCGGCTCCGCGCCGACCATCAGCGACGTCGCCAAGCTGGCGGGCGTCTCGCCGATGACGGTGTCGCGCGTCATCAACAGCGAGAACAACGTTCGCCCCGCCACCCGCGAAGTCGTCAATGCCGCGATCGCGACTTTGGGCTATTCGCCCAATCGCGCGGCGCGCAGCCTGGCCGGGGCAGGGCAGCTTCGCATCGGTCTGCTCTACAGCAATCCGAGCGCCGGCTTCCTCAGCGAGTTCCTGCTCGGCAGTCTCGATCAGGCGAGCCGCAGCGACGTGCAGATCGTGGTCGAGAAATGTGAGCTCGGCGATCACGAACTCGAGCGGGCGCAGCATCTCATCGCGAGCGGTATCGACGGTATCATCCTGCCGCCGCCCCTTTGCGAGGCACCAGCGCTGCTCGCGCTGCTCGACGAGGCGAACGTGTGTGCCGTGTCCGTCGCCACCGCGATGCGTGATGAGGACCGGCTGGCAATCCGGATCGACGATCACGCCGCCGCAGCGACGATGACGCGCCACATCATGCAGCTCGGCCACCGACGCATCGGCTTCATCAAGGGGGACCCGAATCTTGCGGCGTCCGCGGAACGGCTCGAAGGGTTTCGCGCCGCACTGGCGGATGCGGGAATCGCGGAGGATCCGTCGCTGATCGTCCAGGGTCTGTATACCTATCGATCGGGCCTGGACGCGGCCGAGCAGCTGCTCGATCGGGTGGAACCGCCCACGGCGATCTTTTCGTCCAACGACGACATGGCGGCGGCCACCGTCGCCGTGGCGCATCGTCGCGGGCTCGACGTCCCCGGCGATCTGACCGTCTGTGGGTTCGACGATACGACGCTGTCGACCGCCATCTGGCCCGAGCTGACGACAATCCACCAGCCGATCGCCGACATGTCGCGGTCCGCGCTCGAATTGCTCGTCACGACGCTGCGGCGTCAGCGCGGTGGCGATGGCGTGGAGGTTCCGCGCCTGCTGGACTTCACGCTCATCCGGCGCCAGTCCGATGCGCCGCCCCGTCGTCGTCCCCGCGAGCGCTAGGCTCGGGTCCACTCGCGGGGAAGCGGCGCCGGCGCGATCCGGCCTCGCTGGAACGCACATCCGCGCACATCGTCGACGCTTGACGGACGCGCTCGACGTGATAGCGATAACACCTCAAGGGCGGCAGCGCGATACGCCCTGCCACCGCAAGGGGGGAGTGCCGGGCGTGCCGTGCCAGTCGATTCGCCAGGACGATCCACTCGCTGCCACGCCGCGCCGCCGGGGCCGGCGGTCGACCGACTTTACGTAGAACAAGCCACATAAACGCGCCGGCATTCGACCGGCATAGGAGAGACGATGACGGATACGATGCGGGGGGCGGGGGGCACCGCCGTCAATCACGGCTTCATTGCCGCGATCGTCGCGGTGGCGACGATCGGCGGCTTCATGTTCGGCTATGATTCGGGTGTCATCAACGGCACGCAGAAGGGGCTCGAGGCCGCATTCGCGCTGGGCAAGCTCGGCATCGGCGTCAACGTCGGCGCGATCCTGGTCGGATCCGCGATCGGCGCGTTCGGGGCGGGACGGCTGGCCGATGCGATCGGCCGGCGCAACGTGATGATGCTGGCCGCGCTGCTGTTTCTGATCAGCGCGATTCTCGCGGGCGCGGCGCACGCGTCCGGCGTCTTCATCCTGGCGCGGATCATCGGCGGCCTTGGGGTCGGTGCGGCAAGCGTGATCTCGCCCGTCTATATCTCGGAGGTCACGCCCGCCTCGATCCGTGGCCGCCTGTCCAGCGTCCAGCAGGTGATGATCATCACCGGCCTGACGGGGGCCTTCGTCGCCAATTTCGCGCTCGCGCGCTATGCGGGCGGGTCGACGGCGTCGTTCTGGCTTGGCTTTCCGGCGTGGCGCTGGATGTTCTGGCTACAGGCGATCCCGGCCGCAATCTACCTGGTCGCACTAGTCTCGATCCCGGAAAGTCCCCGCTTCCTCGTCGCGAAGGGTCGCGACGCGGAAGCCCATGCCGTGCTGACGCGCCTGTTCGGCAGCGCGGAGGCGGATCGCAAGGTCGTGGAAATCCGCAATTCCCTGGCCGCCGATCATCACAAGCCCAAGCTGTCCGATCTGATCGACAAGACGACGGGCAAGATCCGGCCGATCCTGTGGGCGGGTATCGGCCTTGCCGTCTTCCAGCAGTTCGTCGGCATCAACGTCGTCTTCTATTACGGCGCGGTATTGTGGGAGGCGGTCGGCTTCACCGAAGATTACGCGCTGCAGATCAACATCCTGTCCGGCATATTGTCGATCGCGGCCTGCCTCTTCACCATCGCGACGGTCGACCGGATCGGCCGCAAGCCGCTGCTTCTCGTCGGATCCGCGGGGATGGCAGTGACGCTGGCCGTGGTCGCTTGGGCATTCTCGACGGCGGTCACCGACGCGTCCGGTGCCGTCAGCCTTCCGGGTCATAACGGCCTCGTCGCGCTGATCGCGGCGAACCTGTACGTGATCTTCTTCAACGCGAGCTGGGGCCCGGTCATGTGGGTGATGCTCGGCGAGATGTTCCCCAACCAGATCCGCGGGTCCGGACTGGCGGTGTCGGGCTTCGCGCAGTGGATCGCCAATGCCGCGATCTCGGTCAGCTTCCCCGCGCTGGCGGTGAAGCCGGGGCTGGCCGTCACCTACACGGGCTATGCGGCCTTTGCGGCGATCTCATTCTTCTTCGTCAGGGCGATGGTCAACGAGACGCGGGGCCGCGAGCTGGAGGATATGGCGGGCTGACCACCGGCCGACCAGCGGCAGAGACGGAGGGGCGGCGCGCGGCGTCGCCCCTTTCTGCGTGGGTGGACGGGTGAGAGACGGCGTCGCGGGTTATCAGCCTCGCTGGGTCGAAATTAGGTGCGGACGTAGAAGAGATGGGTTCCGACGCGGCCGACCTTGACCATGGAATCGCGCCAATAGGGCACCATCCAGTCGGTGTGGTAATGGGTCGCGCGGCCGACCGCGGCATAGACGTGGCCCGAGAGGGCGCGCCGCGCCGCCAGCCGCGCGCCCGTCCAGCCGAGGTGGATGGGCCTGCGGGAGACCGACCCGTCGCAGGCGAACGAGAACTGACAGCCTGTCGCGCGCGTCGATCCGGCATAGACGACGCCGCAGATCGTCTTGGGAAAACCAGGCGCACGCACGCGGTTGAGGACGACCTGGATCACGGCGCGCTGCCCGCTGGCATCGTCCCCAGCCTCGTACAGTGCGGCGGTGGCGAGACAGTCGACCGCCTGCGCCCGCTCGGCGGTACCGCCGCGAAAGCGATAGGGCAGCGCGGCGAGCCGCCGACCCGCATCGATGGGTATCGCGGCATTCGATGCGCGGGCCTCCGCCATCGTCAGCGGCCGCGTCGCCGGCGGTCGTGGTGCCGGCCATGGCCCGACGAGGCCGATGCCGACCGCGACGAACCCGGCGACGAGGACAAGCAACAGCCAGCGATCGGCCGCGCTGCTTCTCCGGGGTGATCGTCGTCGTCGCTGCGCCACGACCGTCGCTGTTACGGCGTGATTGCCAAGCCGTGAAGTCTATAGGCCGGCGCCGCGCCGCACCGCGAGGGCGGCCCCGGCCCAGTCGACATCCTCCCCCTCGACGGCGATCGTCGCGCGCAGATGGTCGCGGACGATGCCGAGCAGGGGCATGGGCGCGCGGTAGCGCGTCGCCGCGGCGTCGGCGAGGGTCATGTCCTTCAGCCCGAGCGGCGCGGCGAAGCCCGCGGGGCGGAAGCGATCTTCCACCAATATCGTGCCATAGGTCTGGTAGACGGGCGCGCCGAACAGCGTGCCGGTCAGCACCTCGAGCAGCATGTGACGGTCGACGCCGCCCTTTTCGGCGAGCGTCATCGCTTCCGCCATCGCCTCGACCGCCGCCATGATCATGAAGTTGCCGCTGAGCTTGACCAGGTTCGCGGTGGCGGGCGCGTCGCCGATGCGAAAGGTGCGTTGTCCGATCGTGTCGAACAGCGGCACGCACCGTTCGACGAGGCCGGGATCGCCCGCCGCGAGGACGAACAGCTTGCCGGCCTGCGCCGCTGGCGGGCGACCGAACACGGGCGCGGCGACATAGGCGCCCGACGCGGCGAGGCGCTCGGCGAGATCGACGCTGATCGTACTGTGGCCGACGTGGAGCGCCGGCGCGCCCGCTATGCCCCCGTCGCCGAACACGACCGCCTCCACGGCCGCGTCGTCCGCGAGCATGCTCATCACGACGTCGCCCTGCGCGGCATCGACCGGGCGTTCGGCGCGGGTGGCGCCCGCCGCGACCAGGTCGTCCGCCTTGCCCGGGGACCGGTTCCAGACGGTGACGTCATGGCCTGCCTCGACCAGATTCTTGGCCATGGCATGGCCCATTTGGCCCAGCCCCAGAAAACCGATCCTCATGCGCCTTCCTCCATGCGAAGGCGCGGAACGCGTCATCCGGCGTTGGTTTCCCCGCCACCGTGCCAGTCGATCCACGCACCATAGGCGTGACAGGTCGCCAGATGCCGCGGCCGTCCGTCCGGCCAGCAGGTCAGCGTCAGGTGAACCGCGTCCCGTGCCTGTGTCCATTCGAAGCCGATGCGGGCAAGAGGACGATCCGCGGTCGCGCGGCGCCCGTGACCCGCGATCAGATCATCGACCTGCGCGCGCGCCGGTTCGTCCAAATATTGCAAGGCCATGGAGTGGAAGACGACGCGGCAGACGCCGGCCGCTTGCGGTTCGGCGAGGCGGCGAGGCAGCCAGTCCGCGATGTCGCCGTGGTCGACCCGGGGTGGATCGGTCCGTGCCATGTCGAGCGCGTGGCCGAGGCGTGCGGCCCGGTCCGCCTGATCCGCCCAGACGTGCGCCATCAGCCGCTCGCGGGCGTCCGCGTCGCGCGGATCGAGCGGATGCCGGTCGACCCCCCGCGCTCCGACGATCGCGACGGGACACGCGGGCGGGGTGCCGCCGTGCCATGCGGGTGCGATCCGGACAGCGGACAGGGGATCGCCCGCCGTCACGCCGCCCAGGTCATAGGAATATCGCGCGAGGTTCAGATTGAGCCCGGCACTGCTGCCGAGTTCGAGCAGCTCGCACGGCATGTCGTGCGCGTCGCGCAACGCCATGATCGCCGCCATTATCGCGGCGGCGCGACCGACCTCGTTGGTCTGCGGCGTTTCGCGCATCCACCCCGCGATGAACGCGTCGGCGGCAGCCAGCGCTTCGCCGATGACGCGATCGGCATCGCCCCAGCGTGCGGTGTAGAACGCCGACAGCGCGGGCATCGTGCCGCGCAGGGCCAGCGCGTGCAACGCCGCGTTCAGCCGCATTGCCAGCGCGTCCGAAGCGGTGTCGCGCGGCCAATCGGCGATAAGCGCGGCCGTGCGCGGCGCGCGGTGAATCTGTCGCGCGCAGGTTTCGAGCACGGTGGCGACGAAGGGCGATCCCATCGCCGCCACCGCCGCGGCCTGCCGTGTCAGCGGGATCGCAGCGGCGGCACCGTCGGTCGCAGGATCGTCCATCGTCATCGTCACGTGCGCGTCAGAACACATCCCAATCGCCATTGGCAACGCGACGTGCCGGCTGGGCGCTGCGAACGGGCGGCGCGAGGCGCACGGGCCGGGTGACCGGCGCCGCCGCCGGCATTTCGTCGACGACGAAGGTCGCCACCGAGGCGGCGAGCGCTTCCGCTTCCTCGACGAGACGTCGCGACGCGGCGGAGGTTTCCTCGACCATCGCGGCATTCTGCTGCGTCATGCCGTCCATCTCGCCGATCGCCACATTGATCTGGCCAAGGCTCGTTGCCTGATGATCCGACGAGCGGGCGATGGCCTCCACCGCCGCGCTGACGGCGGCGACCCGTTCGATGATCCGGGCCAGCGCCTGGCCGGTCTGGTCGACCAGCGCGACGCCCGCCTTCACATGGGTTGAGGCGGCGCCGACGCGCGTCTTCACTTCCGTCGCGGCATCGGCGGAGCGCTGGGCAAGCGCGCGGACCTCGCTGGCGACGACGGCAAAGCCCTTGCCGGCCTCTCCCGCCCGGGCGGCTTCGACGCCGGCGTTGAGCGCGAGCAGGTTGGTTTGAAAGGCGATGCCGTCGATCAGGCTGATGATCGCGGCGATCTCGTTGCTGGCCTGTTCGATGCCGTTCATCGCCCCGATCGCCTCGCGCACGATGTTTCCGCCATGCTGCGCTTCGTCGTGCGCCTGCGCCATGGCGGTGCTCGCCTGCGTCGCGGCGCCGGCATCGTCCCGGATCGAGCGGGTCACCTCGTCCAGCGCGGCCGCCGATTCCTGCAGGGCGGCAGCCTGTTGCTCGGTGCGTTGCGCGAGATCGAGGGCGGCATGATGGATCTCGCCCGAATTCAGCTTGATCGTGCGAACGCTGTGGCTGACGTCGCCCAGCACGCGCGACAGGCTCTGGGTTGCGCTGTTGAAGTCGTCGGACAGGCTGCGGAAGGCGACGGGTACGTCGGTGATCCGCGCGGTGAGATCCGCGTCCGACAGGCGATGCAATGCGCCGCCGATCGCGGTCATCGCCTTTGCCCGATCCGCGTCATCGGCGACCTTCGCGGCGGCCGTGTCGCGGAACACTTCGACGGCGCGTCCCATGTCGCCCAGTTCGTCCGTCCGCGTCGCCGCCTCGACGGCAATGTCGTGCCGCCCTGCGGCGAGCGTCGCCATCGCCTGCGTCAGCGTGGTGATCGGCCGCGCGATCTGGCGGCTCAGCAGCATGGACAGGCTGATCGCGACCCCGATCAACGCGATGCCGCCGACGGCGAGCGCCACCAGCGAGGCCAGGATGGCACTGTCCTGACGCGCTGCATTGCGCGCCATGCGCTCGGTCTCCGTCGAGCGCAGATCGCGCAGCGGCAGCGCGACCTTGCTGACCAGTACCGCGGCGCCGGCACCGCGTACCGCCGCCTGAGCGTCTTCACGCCGGCCGGCCTTGACCCAGCCGATCAGCCGGTCGCCCCAGTTGCTGCGCCATTTGTGCGTCTCGGCGACCGCCTCGCGCACCTGGGCCAGTTGGACGGGATCGGTCAGCATCCGCTGGAGTTCGACCGCAGTGTGATCGAACTCGGTGCGGCCCTCGTCGTAGGACTTCAGGTAGCTGGGATCCGCCGTCACCAGAAAGCCACGGAACTGGCTGTTCTGGCGCAGGATTGCGGTCTCTAGCGTCAGCGCCTTGGCATAGATGGTCTGGCTGACGTTGTTCTGCTCGGTGGTGCGGTCGATCATCAGGATGGTGCCGAGCAGCACCAGCATGACGATCGCCGCCGAGGCGTTGATCGCGAGGAAGGAAAGGCCGAGCTTGCGCGGGATCTTCATGGGATCAGGGATGTCCGTTCTGGAAGGTCGGGATCAGAAGCGCGAGCGCAGCGTCACGCCGTAGGTCCGCGGTTCGGCAAGGAACGAGGCGAAGATCGCATTGCCGGCCGCATAGGTCGGCGAACCGAACCGGGCGACCTGCGACAGGCTTCCGGCGCCCTGGAACGGCGCTGCAAAGGCTACCTGCTGGTAGTTGGTGTTGAGGATGTTCTGGCCCCAGAACTCGATCGCCCAGCGCTGATCGCGGCCGCGGATGCCGACGCGGGCGTTGACCAGGACATAGCCGTCCTGGATCTTCTCCGCGAACAGGTCGGAGCCGGTGTTGTAGTCGCTCGTCATGCGCCCATCGGCATAAAAGAGCGCGGTGAGCCCGTTCGATCCGATCCGCGGCGTGAAGGTCGCAGAGGTGGTGACCGTGTGGCGCGGCGCGTTCGACATCTGGCTGCCGGGCAGAAGGAAGAGCGCGTTGTTGAGCGCCTCGCCGGCATCGCTGCCGACCAGATCGTTGCGATATTGCGTGTGCGCGTAGGTGTAGCCCAGGTTGAAGGCGAGGTCGGGGGCGGGATAGGCACCCGCCTCGAGCTCGAAGCCCTGCGTGACGACGCCGGCCTTCACCTTGCCGGTGCAGGCGCCGGTCGCCGCCGAATCGTCCTGATCCGCACCGTTGAGCGGCGTGCTGCACGACCCGATGTTCTGGACGATATAGTTCGTGCCGTTGAAGGTGTTGAGCTGGAAGTTCTTGAATGCCGAGCGGAAGGCGGCGAGGTTCGCGGTGAATTTCGGCGTCGCGTATTTGATGCCGACCTCGAACGCCTGAACCGTCTCGGGATCGAAGCGCAGGTTGCTGGCGCTCGACGCGGTCGGCGTCGCGAACACGGTGGCCGACAGGTCCGACCGGTCGAGATTGTAGCCGCCCGCCTTGTAGCCGCGGGCGTAGGACGCATAGAGCAGCGTGCTGGGCGCCGGCTTCCACGACAGGACGCCGGTTCCGGTGAACTGGCCCTCGCGGATCGAGTCCTTGATGGGCACGCCGGTCAGCGCCGACGTCGAGTTGCCGGTGCAGGTCAGCGTGATGATCCCGCCGATCAGCGGCTTCAGCGCCGCGGGCACCGCCGCGCTGGCGAGCAGCGGGCTGAGCGCCGCCTGCTGCGCCGGGCACACCGTGTTGTTGTTGTTGAAGCTGGCGTTCAGCGACTTGTGCTCGTTGGTGTAGCGCAGGCCGCCGGTCACGCTGAGCGTGTCGGTGATCTTGAAGATGTTGTGCGTGAAGAAGGCGTAGTTGCTGCTCGTCTGATCGTAGACGTCGCGCAGGCTGCCGACGTTGTTGACGGTGCTGAGCCGGTCGATGCCGGCGACGACGGCCGCGCCGACGCCCGCGGTGATCGCCTGCCGTCCGGTCGCGCCGCCGAGCGCCGCCACCGGCGTGCTGCCCAGGCAGCCCGGATTGGCGGGATTGCGCAGCGCGGCGAGCGGGTTGATCGTCGCGACGATGCGGCAGGCGGCGAAGGCGCCGTATTGCGAGCCGAACTTGAGGTTGTCGACGACCTCCAGATTCTCGTGCGCGTAATAGCCGCCGACCAGCCAGTCGAGCCGGTTGTTGAACAGGCCGCCGCTGAGCCGCGTTTCCTGCGTGAAGGTGTGGAACTGGCGATAGGCATTGCCGTCGTCCGGGCGATAGCCGATGTCGACATTGCCATAGTCGATGTCCGCAGCGCCCCCGGCCTTGTATTCGCGATAGGCGGTGATCGAGATCAACTGGACCTGACCGATGTTCCAGCCGATGCGCGCCGAACCGCCATAATCCTTGGTGACATTGGCATAGGCGCGACCGGGCGTGTTCGCGATCTGTCGGTTGTAGGGATCGCCCGCGCTCGGCAGCACGCCGCCGAGGCTCTGCAGGATCTGGACGATGCGATTGCCGTTGGGGTTGATCGTGAAGTCGCCGGGAACGCCGGGCGTCGGATCCAGCTTCTCGCGCGTGTCGATATAGACGGCGCCGCAGCACTTCTCGTTGCGATAGGTATAGTCGCCGATCAGGCGGACCGAGAAGGTCGACGAAGGCTTGTAGAAGAGCTGTCCGCGGACGAAATAGCGGTTGCGGTCGTTGTAGTCGGTGTTGTTCGTGACGTCATGGTAGAAGCCGTCGCGCTTGCCGAACACGCCGTCGATCCGGAAGGCGAGCTTGTCCTTGACGATCGGGCCGGTAAGCGCACCCGCCAGGCGGACGGCGTTGTAGTTGCCGTAGCTGGCCTCGCCATAGCCGCCGAAGTCGAAGGACGGATATTTGGTGTAGATGCTGATCGCGCCGGCGGAGGAGTTGCGGCCGGACAGCGTCCCCTGCGGGCCGCGGAGCACCTCGATCCGCTCGACCTCGCCCAGGTCGTTGAGGCCGGAGCCGGTGCGGCTGCGATAGACGCCGTCGATGAACACCGCGACCGAGCTTTCCAGGCCCGGATTGTCGCCGACGGTACCGATGCCGCGCAGGCGCGCGGTGGCGTTGGCCTCGGAGCCGGTCGACGAAACGATAAGCGAGGGGGCGAGCTGCGCCATCTGGCGGATGTCGGTCGCACCGGAATTCTGCAGGGCCGCGGTGCCGTAGGCGCTGACGGCGATCGGCACGTTCGACAGCCGCTCGGACCGCCGCGTCGCCGTGACGATGATGTCGGACGTGTTCTTCGAGACCGCTTCCGCCTTCGCCTTGTCCTTGTCCGTCTCCTTGCCCGTCGGCAGCGTTCCGCGCAGACCCTGCGCGCTCGCCGGCGCCACGAATGCCGCACATGCCGTCGCCGCGAGCAAATACCCCCACTTACGCATCAATCTAGCCCCACCCCTGGTTCGGTTGTCATTCCGGGGTCGGGATGTGGCGGCAAAATGCTCAAGGACGCGTTAACTGCCCGGGCAGAAAACGCGATTTTCCAATTGATTGCTTCATTCCGGATGAATCGTTCCGGTTCGCGCCTAGGCGCGCGTCAGGCGGTACAGGCCGGCGCCGTGCGGCGGAATCCGTCGTTCGACCTTGCCATTTGCCATGCCGTCGTCGCGCCGGGCCCACAGGTCGCGCACTGCGGCGCGCCGCATGCCGATGGCGGCCAGCGGCAGGGTGATCTCGCGCGCATCCTTGCCCGTGTTGAACAGCGCCAGATAGGTGTCGCCGTTCGGCGCCTTGGCCGACCAGATGCGCGTATAATCCTCGACGAAATGGGGCCGGTTGGCGTGCGAGGCCTGGTTCACCGCGATCACCTCCGGATTCGTCAGCAGGGCGGTCGTCGCCGCGTCGAGGTGGCGAAGGTCGCCTCCCATGATCAGCGGCGAGCGCGCGATCGACCACAGGGTCATCACCGTGCGCTGCTCGTCGGGGGTGAAGCGGGTGTCGCGCTGTCCCATCGCCAGCCGGCCGAGCGGCAGCATGTCCGCGTCGGGCCAGCGGCCGTCGCCCATATAGGGGTTCCAGTTCTCCAGCCGGACGAACTGCGCCTCCAGCAGGCTCCAGTCGTCCCAGAAATCGTCGGAGATGCGCCACATCTGCGCATGGCGGCGGGCGTGGTCGCCGCGCACCACCGGGGTTTCGCCGGGCGACATGCTGAGGATCATCGGCCGGCCGCTACGGTCGATCGCGCGGGCGATCGCCTCGATCTCCGGCGCGTGCGCGTCATAGGGGCGGCTGAGATCGTCGACCTTGACGAAATCGACGCCCCAGCGGGCATATTCGGCGAAGACGCCGTCGTAATAGGCCTGGGCGCCCGGCCTGGTCATGTCGACGCCGTACATGTCGACGTTCCACGAGCAGGTGCTCGACGTATCCGCGATGTCGCGCGCGCGATAGCCGGTGCCGAACACCGGCAGGTTCGCCGCCACCGCCGCGCGCGGGATGCCACGCATGCGATGGATACCGAAGCGCAGCCCCATCGCATGGATGTCACGCGCGAGGCGCGCGAAGCCCGTGCCGCCCGCGGCCGAAGGGAAGCGCACGGGGTCGGGCTGGAACCGCCCGAAGCCGTCCATCACCGGCACGATATCGGCGTTGTAGGCATAGCCCTTCGCGCGCGGGTCATACCATTGATGATCGATCGTAAAGATGTCGTAGCCGGCGGGGCGAAGCACGCGCGCCATGATCGCGGCCGTGTCGCGCGCCTGTGCCTCGGTGATGGTGACGGCGAAGCTGTTCCAGCTGTTCCACCCCATCGGCGGAGTCGGCGCCAGGGGTCGCGCGGCGGTCGTCGCGCCGGACGCGGACGCGAGCGTGGGCAGGGCGGGGGTCGCGGCCATCCCGCCCAGCAAAGTGCGACGAGACATAGCAGCCATCGGATTCGCTCCCCCGTCGCCAATTGGCATCGTTATGTCTGACTATATCTCGCGCCATCGCGGGGTCAATCGCGCGCGGGGAACGCGTCAGGGGAGGGAAACCGTCGCGATGGCCCCCGGTGCATCGGCCAGCCGGATGTAGAGCACGTGGCCAGTGGGTCTGGGCACGGCGACCGAGCTGCCGACGAAGCCGGGCGGCAGCGCCACCGCCTTTGCGAGGTCGGGCGTATCGCCGACCGCGGTGGCGAGGAACAGGTCGCGCCCGGCCAGCGTGCACTCGCCGGTCGTGTCAGGACAGGATAGGCCGGTCAGGACCGGCAGTCGCACGGTCTGGACGAGCGGCTGCCAATCCCCCGTCGCATCCCCCCGCCGTACGCGGTAGCGCAGCGCCCCCGAAGCCGTGGCGCCGAGGAGCGATCGCGGCACGAAGCGGGCCACGGCGATATCGTCGCCGACCCGCTGGATCGCACCCGACGCGGCAGTCAGCGTCGCGGCGGCGTCGTCCGACGCGACCTCGATCGCATCCTCGGCCGACGTGCCCGCGGCCAGGCGGAGCGACACGGCGAGCGTGCCGTCCACCGGCATGACGCCATCGGGCAGCACGATCGGCAGCGTCGCAGGCTGGGCCGGCGCGGTCACCGCGCGGTGGACGATCGTCGCGGCGGGGCGCGCCGGGGCGATGATCGCGGCGACGCTGGCGGAGCGGCCGTCCCGCAGCCGGACCAGGGCGGTCCGCGCGTCGGTCGCCGCCGGGACCCCGTCTGCGACGAGGTCCAGGCGATCGCCGCGGTCCCCGCGCGTGAGCGTGGTCGCGACGAAATGTCGCCCGCCCAGTTCGAGCGACGCGACCTGGTCGAGCCTCGCGCCATCGAGCACGCCAGCCCGGTCGCCCTGATGGATGGAGAAACGATCGAGCCGGCTCGCCTCGACACGCGCGGTCAGCGTGATGGTGTCGGGCGCCGTGGTGCCGAAGCGGGTGATCGCCAGCGACAGCGTGCCCGGCTTCGCACCGGCGAGCGGCAGTTGCGCCTCGGCCCGATCGGGCGCGACGGCCTTCCACGGCACGGGTCGCGTCTCGCCGTCGGCAAGCCTCAGCGTCGCTTGCGATACGCAGGCGGAGGACTCGCCGGTCAGCACCAGCGGCTGTTCGCGTCCGACGACGACGGCGGCATCGGGGCGCGGCGTCCACGTGCCATCGCCGCCATATTGAACGGGGAGGCGCGGCCCGGTGAACGGATCGAATCCCCACTCGCCCTGCAACACCGCCTGGCGGATCGGACCCGACACCGGCAGCGCGGTGCCCGGCGCGAGGCGGATGCCGCCGCCTTCCGCGTCCGGCACGACCGGCAGATCGGCCGTGCGGCCGCCGTCGCCGACGAGGTGCAGCCGGAGATCGCGCGCGTATCGCGTGGCGAAGAGCAGCGACGCGTCGTCGATCGGCATGACGAGGTCCGGCCGCGCGAGGCACACCGGCGCGGCCGAGCCCGCCCGCCAGAGCGGCGCTGACGCCGCACCGATCGGCGGCATCGGCACGACCAGCACCGAGCGCGGGTTCTGGAACGAAGGCGCGCTGTTGAGCAGAAGATGGGTTGCCTCGCCGCGTCCGAGCGCCAGCGTCGGCAGATACTGGTATTGCGCGCTGCGGAACGCCCCGAACAGCTTCGCCACGTCGCGCACAAGGCCGATATAGGGACTGTAATAGCCGGCGCCCCCCTCGGGCGTGGCCGCGACCTGATAGGCGAGGTCGACGGGTGCGCCGGTCAGCGTGTCGGTCAGCGTCGCGCCGCGCTGGGCGTTGAGGACGAGGTCGTCGCGGTTCTGCGTCAGGCATTCCGCCTGCTGGTCGCGCGGCCTGGCGAGACAGTCGGCGTTGAACTTGATGCGCAGCATGTTGGCGAGCACCGGCGCCGCCTTGCCCAGCCGTTCGGGGTCCGCATCGCCGATCCTGCCGATCGCGTCGACGAAGGTGTCGAGCCGGGCGCGGTCGAGCGAAGCCTGGTACAGATCCTGCGCCGCGCGAACGAAGATGCCGGGGCGGCCGCGCACCGCGTCGCGCACTGCGTCGAAGCCGCCGCCAGCCTGCGGTGCGAGCAGCAGCACCGCCTGGCGCGCGCCCTGCGGCACCGCGATATCGAGCACGTTCTTCTTCCGCCGCCAGCTCTCCACCGCATAGAACCAGTCCTTTGGCGGCGGGTTCGTCGCGCCGCGCAAAAAGGCGACCATCAGAACGTAATGTGCGGACTGATCGGCCGGCAGCAGCGCCCGCGCGACGAGGCGGTCGCCGGGCTGGAGCGAGGGCACCTGCGGTAGCGGCAGCGAGCGGCCACCCCGGTGCACGGTGACGGAGACGTCCGGACCGGCCAGATCGAAGCTGTTCCCCTGCGCGCTCGCCGCGACGGGCGCAACGAAGAGGGCGGCGGGCAGGGCGACGGACGCGAGGACACGGACGAGCGAGCGGACCATGGCCGCGGTTCATAGGCGGCGAACCGGGGCAGGGCCATGGCGGGATGATGACAAAGACGTCCTCGGCACGCCATGTTTGGCCATCGACGGCCTACCGGCCGTGCAGCGCCGCCAGCGCGATGCCTGCGAGATTGTGCGTGCGCTTGACGTAGCGCAGGCGCCATCGGCCACCCAGGGCATGGTAGGCCGCCTGATGGTGGCGATAGGCCGGCGGGCAGCGCACGTCCCCATTCGCCTGAGCGATCACCGCCGCCGCATCGCCCAGCAGGACCACCTTTTCCCATTGGCGCGCCCCGGCCAGCGACGCCGCGGCGAGCAGCGCGAGCCATTCGGCGTCCATGCTGGTGCCGGGGCCGAGGTCGCATCGGATGTGGCTTTGCCCCGCCGCGACGACCGCCGTCTCCATGCCGGCGGGCCGCAGGCCACCGTCGAAGAAGATCTTCACGCGACGCGCCAGGCGCCGGGGGCGAGGCCGTCGAGCGTCCAATCGCCGATCCGCCAGCGTATCAGCCGCAAGGTCGGATGGCCGACCGCCGCGGTCATCCGACGCACCTGCCGGTTACGCCCCTCCCGGATCGTCAGACGCAGCCAGCAATCGGGAATGGTGGCGCGGACGCGGATCGGTGGCACGCGCGGCCAGAGCGCCGGATCGTCGATCCGCTCGACCTCGGCGGGGCGGGTGGGGCCGTCCTTCAGCATCACGCCGCGACGCAGGGCAGCGAGGGCCGCCGCGTCCGGTTCGCGCTCCACCTGGACGAGGTAGGTCTTGGGCAGCTTGAACTTCGGGTCCGCGATCCGTGCCTGCAGCCGGCCGTCGTCGGTCAGGAGCAACAGTCCCTCGCTGTCGCGATCGAGCCGTCCCGCCGGATAGACGTTTGGCAGGTCGATATAGGCTGACAAGGTTGCGCGGCTCGTCGCAGCGTTCCGGTCCGTGAACTGGCTGAGCACGTCATAGGGCTTGTTGAACGCGATCAGCGTCATGCCGCCATGCTCGCCGCCACCGCCTCCGCCACCTTGATGCCGTCGACCGCGGCGGACAGGATGCCGCCCGCATAACCCGCGCCTTCGCCCGCCGGGAACAGGCCGATCGTGTTGACGCTCTGGAAGTCGTCGCCGCGGGTGAAGCGAACGGGGGAGGAGGTGCGCGTCTCCACGCCCGTCATCACCACGTCGGGATGATCATAGCCCGCGATCTGGCGACCGAAGACGGGGATCGCTTCGCGCATCGCCGCGATGGCGAAGTCGGGCAGGCAGGCGGCGAGGTCCGTCGGCGTTACGCCGGGGCGGTACGAGGGGACGACGCTGCCCAGGCTCGTCGACGGGCGTCCCGCCAGGAAGTCGCCGACCCGCTGCGCCGGCGCCCGATAGTTCGAGCCGCCCGCGACGAACGCGCGCGACTCCAGGTCCCGTTGCAGCGCCAGACCGGCGAGCGGGTCGCCCGGAAAATCGCGGGCCGGATCGATCGCGACGACGAAGCCGGAATTGGCATTGCGCTCGTTGCGCGAATACTGGCTCATGCCGTTGGTCGCGACGCGTCCCTCTTCCGAGGTGGCGGCGACGACGGTGCCGCCCGGGCACATGCAGAAGCTGTAGACGGTGCGACCGTTCGAACAATGGTGCGAAATGTGGTATTCGGCCGCGCCCAGGATGCGGTTTCCGGCATCCTGTCCGAACCGTGCGCGGTCGATCCAGCTTTGCGGATGTTCGATCCGCACGCCGATCGAGAAGGGCTTGGCCTCGACGAAGACACCCGCCTGCTGCAGCATCGCGAAGGTGTCGCGGGCGCTATGGCCGATCGCCATGACGACATGGCTCGCCGCCAGATACGATCCGTCGTGCAGGTGCAGCCCGCGCAGACGCCGCTCGCCGGTGGCGTCGGTGTGGACGTCCAGCCCGTCGACTCGCGTCTGGAAGCGATATTCACCGCCCAGCGCCTCGATGCTTTCGCGCAGGCTCTCGACCATGGTCACCAGGCGAAAGGTGCCGATGTGCGGGTGCGCCTCCGTCAGGATCTCCTCCGGCGCGCCCGCCTTGACGAATTCGGTCAGCACCTTGCGGTTCAGGTGACGGGGATCCTTGATGCGGCTGTACAATTTGCCGTCGGAGAAAGTGCCGGCACCGCCTTCGCCATATTGCACGTTCGATTCGGGGTTCAGCACGCTCTTGCGCCACAGACCCCAGGTGTCTTTCGTCCGCTCGCGCACCAGCTTGCCGCGCTCGAGCAGGATGGGACGATAGCCTGACTGGGCGAGGATCAGCGCCGCGAAGAGCCCGCAAGGGCCTGCGCCGATCACGACGGGCCGCTGTGCGCCGGACGGCGGCGGCGCCGGCGGCCGATAGCGGGTATCGGGTGTCGGTCCGACATCGCGGTCGCGGCGGAAGCGTGCGAGCACGGAGCCCTCGTTCTTCACCGCGACGTCGACGGAATAGACGAGCTGGATGTCGGCCTGATCGCGCGCATCGTGGCCGCGCCGCGCAACGGTGAAGCGGATCAGGTCGCGCGGGGTGATACGAAGTCGGCGGATGATCGCGGCGGGAAGGGCTTCGTCGGCATGGTGCAGGGGCAGCTTGAGTTCGGTCACGCGGATCATGGGGACGCGCCATACATCGGGATCGAACCGCGTGCGATGGGGCAGCGAATGGCGGAGGCAGCGCAGCCGCATCTCCGCCGAACATGCGCCGCAGACCGATGCTCGATCGCCCCATAGGGTCCCGTGTCCCGATACGGAACGTAAGCCTCTGAATAGAAGGCGCGAATTAACCACGAATCCCTGATCGGCAAGGGTAGAATTCGCCATTTTGGGTCGGATTGTAAGAGCACGGAAAGATTTCAGTCCTTAAAACGAACCTATAGGCAATCGATTGTAGTGGAGGGGTTCATGCAACGTTGTCGGGAAATCGAACTGTTGAAAGATCGGCTCGAAGAGGCGCTCGCGCTCGCAGATGCCTGTGCGCTTTGGACGGCCGCAGCGCATATATCCCATAGTCTCGACCTCATTCCGGCATCGGAATCGCAATTCCGGGGGCGTGTGCCGCTCATCCTCTGACCGGACACTTTTCCGTGCACCGGTCGGCACGAACCCTGGGGGGGGTACGCGCCCGCTGCTGCGCGGACGGGGATCGCCCTAGCGGCGATCCCCGGGTCTTCCGGTCGACCCGCGAACGACCAAGGTCGCCGAGAAGATCACGGGATCAGGGGAGGTGGGGCGACCCGCCTTTTCCGCGATCACCAGGTCGACGGCGCGTGCGGTCATGTCGGCGATCGGCTGGACAATCGCCGTCAGGGGCGGCCTGACGAAGCGTACGATGGGAGTGTCGTCGAAGCTGACCACCGACAGCGCGTCGGGAACGGCGAGGCCGCGCTCCCGCGCCACCTCCATCGTCGCCAACGCCATCTGGTCGTTGCTGGCGATGATCGCCGTCGGGGGAGCGGCCGAGGCGAGCAGCCCGGTCGCTGCCTCGCGACCGGAGGCGTAACCGAAGTCGCCGCGCAGCAGCAGGCTTTCCGTCTCGAGACCGGCCGCCGCCATCGCGGCCTGCCAGCCGTCGATTCGCCACCCGCTCAGCTCATAGTCGGGCGGTCCCGCGATGAAGCCGATGCGGCGATGGCCCAGCGCCAGCAGATGCTCCGTCGCCAGGCGCGCGGCACCGGCGTCGTCCATCGCCACCGCAAAGCCCGGACCCGGCTTGGGCGAGCCGATGCGGGCGAAGCTGATCCCCTGCGCCTCGAGCAGGTCGGTGATCTGCGGGTTGTCCGAATGCGGCGGTGTCAGGATGACGCCGTCGGGCTGCAACGCGGCGATCGCGCCCATCAGTTCGCGCGCGATATGGTCGCTGTGCGTATCGACGAGTTCGACGATCAGCCGATAGCCGTGGTCCGCGCAGGTCAGCATGCCGCCCAGCATCATCTGGTCGACCCAGTCGGCGCCCTGCCGGTTGCGCCAGTCCGCGATGGTGCGATCGCGGTCGTTGAGCGCGACGATCAGATAGGAGCGCGATCCGCCCATGCGCTGTGCGGCGATCGACGGCACGTAGCCGAGCTTGTCGATCGACGCGCGCACCCGATCCATCATTTCGGGCCGGACGTTCGGCTCCTTGTTGATGACGCGGCTGACGGTCTGGAGGGAGACGCCGGCATCGGCGGCGACGTGGCGGATGGTCACCGCCTGGCGACGCCGCGGCATCAGGCGGGTGCCGCGCCGCAATAGCGCGAAACATAGGCGGCATGCTGCGGCAGGCCGCGTACGGTCGCCTCCACGCCCTGCCGCAACCCGTCGAGGAAGCGGGCGAGCTCGTCGTCGGGCAGCTTGGCGGCGATCGGGTGATGGGTGAGCGGCGTCAGACCCTGGCCGAGCATGACCTGGATCCAGCTGTTCTCCGCAAACAGCTCGTCGTTGCGGCGGAAGACCCGCCCCGTCTCGCGGAACAGGCCGATCTTCTGCGCGAGGCTGTCGGGGATATCCATCGCCGCGCACTGCCGCCAGAAGGCGGAATCGCGGCGCTCGGTGACCTTGTAATGGAGGATCAGGAAGTCGCGGATCTGCTCCATGTCGGTGAGTTGCTGGTCGTTGAACTCGGCGATGTCGTGCGCGGATATCGGCCCGGGCGGCAACAGCCGGATCAGGCGCAGGATCGCGCGCTGGATCAGATGGATGCTGGTCGATTCCAGCGGCTCCATGAAACCGCCGGCGAGGCCGATCGCGATACAGTTGCGATGCCACTGCTTCCGCCGCGCGCCGGTGACGAAGCGCAGCCGGTTGGGCTCGGTGAGTACCGCGCCCTCGACATTGCCGAGCAGGCGGTCGAGCGCGGCGTCCTGCGTCAGGTAGCGGCTGCAATAGACGATGCCGTTGCCGACGCGGTGCTGCAGCGGGATACGCCATTGCCAGCCGGCGTCATGCGCCATGGCGCGCGTATAGGGCACGGGCGGGCGCACGCTCTCGGTCTGCACCGCGATCGCGGCGTCGCAGGGAAGCCAGTGCGTCCAGTCGTCGTATCCGACGTGCAGCGCCTGCTCGATCAGCAGCGCGCGAAAGCCCGTACAGTCGAGGAACAGGTCGCCGGCGACGCGCTGGCCGTCATCGAGCACGAGCGCCGCGATATCGCCGCTCTCGCCGTCGAGCTCGACCCGCGCGATGCGACCCTCGATCCGGGTGGCGCCGTCGCCCTCCGCCATCTTGCGCAAGAAGCGGCCGTAGAGCGTCGAATCGAGCTGATAGGCGTAGCTCATTCGGTCGTCGGGCAGGTGCGCGAACTTGCCCTCGCGCGCGGCCATCAGTTCGAGGCAATAGTCGTCGTAGGACCGGTCGTGGCCGCGGGCACGCCCTTCGAGCCAGAAATGCTGGAAGCCGGCCGCCCAATGGTCCTTTCCGGTCAGGCCGAAAGCATGGAAATAGCTGTCGTTCGGCCCCTTCCAGCCGTCGAACTGGATGCCCAGCTTGAAGGTCGCCTGCGTGGCGGCCATGAATTCCGCCTCGTTGATTCCGAGCAGGCGGTTGAAGGTGATCAACGGCGGGATCGTCGATTCACCGACGCCGACCGTGCCGATGGCGTCGGATTCGACGAGCGTCACGGTCGCCGTCCGCCCGAGTGTCCGGGTCAGGGCCGCCGCCGCCATCCAGCCTGCGGTGCCTCCGCCCGCAACGACGATGCGCCGTGGCGCGATGCGGGGCGGCGCGACGTCGCTCATCGGCTGAGCGCCCGCATGAGATAGCCGCGCAGCCGCGCAGCCAGTTCGGGCGTCATCGGGTCCAGCACCCCGCGGCCGCCCGCCGGGATATGATCCGTGACCGAGGCATCGTTGTCGAAGACGTAATAGTCGAACATGTCGCGCCAATGCGCCTTCTCGTCCGCCGGCAGATCGCGGATCGCCATCATCGCGTGGTTGAGGACTTCCTGCGGTTGGCCCATCCATCGCGGCGTCTCGCGCCACCAATAATTGACGAGGACGTTGAAGTCCTCGAGCCCCTCGACATGATGCCACCAGAGGGCGGGGATGTAGAGCGCATCGCCGGGCGCCATCTCCACGACCTGGCCATGCGCCATCGCTTCCGCGAAGCGCGGATGGCGGACGAGGTCGGGATTGCTGAAATCGACCATGCTGACCGCCCGGCCCGCGGGGGTATTGTCGACCGGCCCGAGGTAGAGGTTGCGGAACTGCTCGCGCGGGAAGAGCGTGAAGCGCCGCCGGCCGACCGCCACCACCGCGAGGTTGTTGGGCACGTCGTTGTGCGCGGCGATGCGCGTGCGCGTCCCCATCCAGATGCTGGCGAGCGGCTCGCGATCGCCCAGATCGACATGATTGGCGGCGTGCAGCCCCTCGAAATACTGATGCACGTCGATCGAGGCGAGATAGACGACCGGCGCCTCCGGCTTGCCGGCGAAGGCCGCGATGCGCGCGAAGATCTCCGGCAGCTTTGCTTCGAACGTGCGGAAATTCATCGCCATCGCATCGTCGTAGAACAACCGACCGCCGCTGCCCGGCTGACCGACCGAGACGGTGAAGGGTTTGTCGCGGTGATGGGCGAGCAGATAGGCACGGGCCGCGTCCCCGGATCGCCGGCCCGCCTCCACGAGCGGCCAGCCGGCGGCGAGCCCGCGCACGACGAACGGCTGCTGTGCCGTCCGCAACCGGACGTCGAGTTCGGCGGCGTCGGCAATGGCGACCTCGGCCACCGCTGCAAGACCCGCGAGCGGTCCGGGATCGGCCTCAGCCATGCGCGGTCCGCCGGTTCCGCCGCGCAACCAGGTCGCCGAGATGCGCCAGCGAGGCGATCGCCATGTAGATGGGCATCAGATGACCGGCGGCATTGAGTTCGGCGAGGGCCTTGCCATCGAGCGCCGCGAGCTTGTCCTCGTCGATGATGTGGAAGCCGACGAGGCGGTTGCTCGATCCGTCGTCCAGCGTCACCTCCAGCGTGAAGGGTTCGAGCAGGTCGTGGCGCTGCAGGGCGGCGAAAAAGCCGGCGGATGCCCGATATCCCTCGTCGAGCGCGCCGAGCTGTTCGGCAACCTGTTCCAGATAGGGGGTCGGCTGGCCGAGTTCGTCGAACACCCGCGCGCCTTCATCGCCCGTGGCGATGCGGGGGGAGGCAAGGTCGACGTGAACCTGTTTCGCGCCCTCGCCGTCCGGTGCGCCGCCGATCAGGAACGGCTGGATGTCCATCGCCAGCGGGCGGTAGCGCGCGTCCCAGCGCCCGCCCTCGAGATAGAGATTCTCCCCATTCTCGAACCCGAACATGGCAAAGGCGGTGAAGCGGTCGCGCGTGTCGTTGAGGCGGAAGAGGATGGGATATTCGCTTTGCACCGCGCGGAATTCGGTCGGCACGGTGATGCAGCACATCTGGGCGTCGCCGAGGGCGGCGGCGCGGTCGGTACGGATGCGGAGGTTGCGATGTGCCTCCGCCGTCAGGATTGCATGCTGGCTGGTCATCGAACCTGAGTCTCGTGTCTGGACATCGCTCGGGCAGGCGTGCCGCCGCCGGACGCAAAAAGCCAGCCTTCTCGTCGAAGGCTGGCCTTAAGCGATGCGTCAGAAGGTGAAGCGCACGCCCGCGGAATAGCGCGCGTCCTGCTTCGTCACGAAGGTTATGTTGCGGTCGGAGCGCAGATGCCCGCCGCGATCCTCGCCCAGCACGTTGATCCCCTCCGCGAAGATGGTGATCATCGGGGTTATCGCATAGCTGGCGCTCGCGTCGAGCTGACCGTAGGTGTTGATATAGGTCGGGTTGATGCCCGAACCCGCCAGATATCCCTTGCGCCAGTTGTAGGCGGCGCGGGCATTGATGCCGTATTTGTCGAAGAACAGGACGGCGTTGGCACTATCCGACAGGCCGACGATCGCGAACTGCGACACGGTGGCCGGCAATGCGTTGTTATACTTCCGGTTACCGTTGACGATCGTGTAGTTCAGGATCGTGCCGAAGCCGGTGTTCCAGAAATTGTGCTGCAGCGCGAATTCGAAGCCGTCGACCGCCGCGGTCTGATTGCTGTTGAACGGCGTCGTAATGACGAAGTTGGCCAGCGGATCGCCAGGACCGGCGAGCAAGACGCCGTTCTTGCCGACATAGGCCGGGAAGTTCCGGATATAATAGTTCTGGATGAAGGCGAAGGTACCGTCATATCCCGACGCGTTGATCGCCGCCTGATAGCGCGGCCCGTTATAGGTCACGCCGTTGATGGTCGTGGTCGGCGAGGCGACGTTAGGGATGGTCGTGTTGATCTGGGTCTGGCCGATGTAGTTCGACACGTCCTTGTGGAAATAGCCGACCGAGAAATAGCTGTCCTTGGTGTAATACCATTCGGCCGACAGGTCGATGTTCTTTGACTTGTACGGGATCAGGTTCGGATTGCCGACCGATCCGGTGCCGCCGCCGACGCGGAACAGCTGGTCGATCCGTCGACCGCCCTGCAGGCTGCCGTAATCGGCGCGGGTGATCGTGTGGCTGTACGATGCGCGCAGCTTGACGTTCTCCAGCGGCGACACGTCGAAGTCGACCGCCGGCAGCCAGTTGTGGTAGCTGCCCTTGAAGGTCGTGAAGCCGCTGCCCTGGAACAGCACGTTGAATTCGTTCTGCGAGTTCTGCTGGCCGCCGACGGGCGTCGGGACCAGGGCGCTCGCCGAGACGTCGGTATTCTCGTAGCGGACGCCTGCGATCAGGTGACCGGGGCGCGAGAACAGGTCGAACTTGCCGTTAAACTGGAAATAGGGCGCGACGGTCTTCTCGCGCACGCGCGAGTCGGTGGTGTAGGGGAGCAGGCACTGCAGATTGCCGCCGCACGTCTGATAGGCCTTGTCGGTCAATGCCAGCGCGGTCGGCAGGTCGAAGGTGAAGAACGACTTGATGATGTTCGGGTCGTTCGCGCCGCTGATCCCGGCGAACTTGTCGGGAATGCTGGTCAGCTGGAAGATGTTGTCGGGCAGCAGCGCCGCCGCGGTCGCGCGCTGCGCGGGGGTGCTGCCGCCAGCGCCGCCCCAGGTGTCGTTCTGCAGCACGCTATAGGCCGAACGCACCTTGTTGTCGGTATATTCGACGCCCCAGTCGAGGCTGTCCATGAAGCCATGGCCATTGTCGTAATGGCCGCGGACCTGCACCTGGTTGATCTCGTCGCGGAAGTAGGAATTGCGGAACGCGTTGCCGGTCGGCACGATGTTCGCCGGATTCAGCGCATCGATGCCCGGGTACATGGTGTAGGACAGCACCGGCAGATCGTGATCGAAATTGATGGTCTGGCTTTGGATGCCGAAGACCGCCGTACCGAACGAGTTGCTGTTGCCGTAGGGGCTGTTGGGCTTCGATTCCGCCGTCGAGTGATGCGCGTCCAGCGACATGGTGACGCCACCCGGCGCGTCCCAGGTGATGTTGCCGCCCAGCGACTTGTTCTCGTTGCGCACCGCCGTCTGCGAGGCGGAATAGGCGAGGTCCTTGGTCTCGCCGGCGCCGAACCGCTCGGTGTAGAAGATCGGTCCCGCGACCGGACCGTCGGTCCAGGCACTGACCGTGTCGTTATGATTGTACCAGATGCCGACGCTGTTATCGCGGATATCGATCGTGTTGCGCGAATAGGTATAGTCGATCGTCGCGGTCACGCTGTCGATCGGACGGAATTGCAGCACCGCCTGGCCGTTGATGCGTTCGCGCCGGCCGTTGACCACGTCGTAGCCGCCGTTCTGCGGCACCTGGTAGACGTCGGTCGCCTTGGGGCGGTTGGTGATGTTGGCGTAGCGCGGGTCGCCCGGTTGCGCGAGCGAACCCCAGTTGTTCTCGTTGCCCAGATAGCCGTCGCGCCACCCGATGTTCGCCTGGTTCGCGCTGAAGTTGCGCCGCTGGTAGGCGCCGGTGATGAGGATGCCGATCCGGTCGTCGGCGAAGGTGTCGGAGATGATGCCCGACACTTCGGGCGTGATGTCCTTGTGGCCGTTCTGCGACGTGTCGATCACGCCGCGCGCCGCGATCGAGCCGCGCAGGCCCGTCTTGTCGAACGGGCGCGGGGTGCGGATGTTGATCGTCGAGCCGATGCCGCCCGACGGCACCGTCGCGCGTCCGGACTTGTAGACCTCGAGCGCCGCGACGCCTTCCGACGCGATATTGGCGAAGTCGAACGAGCGCGATCCTGGCGCGCTGTTGCCGTCGCCGATGAACGAGGTCGGCATCTGCCGCCCGTTGAGCGTGACCAGATTGTATTCGGGGCCGAAACCGCGGACCGTGACGAACTGGCCCTCGCCGTTGGAGCGGTCGATCGACACGCCGGTGATGCGCTGCAGCGATTCGGCCAGGTTGGTGTCGGGGAACTTGCCCATGTCCTCGGCGCTGATCGCGTCGACGATACCTTGCGCGTTGCGCTTCAGGTCAATCGACTCGCGCAAGCTGGCGCGGATGCCGGTGACGACGATATCGCCGTCGCCCTGGCCGGCGTCGCCGGTCTGCGGCGAGGGCTGCGGATCGGTCTGCGACGGGCCGGGCTGGCCGACGGTCGCCGCCGCATCCTGCGCGCTGGCGGTCGCGGGTATCGCAAAGGCCAGGGTCGATGCACCGATGGCGAAATTCGAAAGCAGGCGAGCACGTACGCTGCGCATGAGATCCTCCCCAATAGACAAAGGCGCGGTTCCGCCGCGCTTCTTGAGAACGTTCACTTCGCGCAACTCAAAACCGCTGTCAAGCCGCGTTTGTGGTTGAGTTACAAAGGTTGTGAACGTTCACCCGATATGCTTGAAAGGCCCGGAAACGTCACCGCTGGAACGACGGCGGGCAGGGGAGGAACGCGATGAACACGAGGCGATACAAGGCTTTGGGCGCTGGGGCGATGCTTGCGATCGCGATCGGTGGTGCGGGCGCGGTCACGGCGGCGCCGCCGCAGCAGGATCGCGCCGGCGCGGCGGTGAGCCCGGCCGATGCACGGGCCCGCGCCGACCGGCTGGTCGCGCGGATGACGCTCGATGAGAAGATCGCACTGGTGCACGGCCTGTTTCCGCCGATGGCGGCGGGCAAGACCGCCAACGAGCTGATCCCGTCGGCGGGCCATGTCGATGGTATTCCCCGCCTCGGCATCCCGCTGGTGCGCGAGAGCGATGCCTCGCTCGGCGTCGCCAATCAGGTCGAACAGCGCAAGGGGGACGTCGCGACCGCGTTGCCGTCCGGCCTTGCCACCGCCGCCAGCTTCGATCCCGCGATCGCGCATGCGGGCGGCGCGATGATCGGCGCCGAGGCGCGTGACAAGAGGTTCAACGTCCTGCTGGCGGGTGGCGTCAACCTGACGCGCGATCCGTGGAACGGCCGCAATTTCGAATATCTGGGCGAGGATCCCCTGCTCGCCGGAACGCTGGCCGGCGAGCATATCGCCGGCGTCCAGTCGAACCGCATCGTCTCGACGATCAAGCATTACGCGCTCAATGCGCAGGAGACCGGCCGCAACGTCGTCGACGCGCGGATCGGGGAGGCCGCGCTGCGGATGAGCGATCTGCTCGCCTTCCAGATTGCGGTCGAGCGCGGCAATCCCGGCTCCGTCATGTGCGCCTACAACAAGGTCAACGGCGACTGGTCGTGCGAGAACCGCCATCTGCTGACGGACGTGCTCAAGCGCGACTGGGGCTATCGCGGCTGGGTGATGAGCGACTGGGGCGCGGTCCATTCCACCGCCAAGGCGGCGAACGCGGGGCTCGACCAGGAGTCGGGCCAGGAACTCGACAAGGCGATCTATTTCGCCGCGCCGCTCAAGGATGCGGTCGAGAAGGGGCAGGTGCCGCTCGCGCGCCTCGACGACATGGTCGCGCGCTACCTGACCGGGCTGATCGAAACGGGCGCGTTCGCCGCCGCGATGCCGGCGCGCGCGGTGACGCCGGATTATGCGGCCCATGCCGAGGTCGCGCAGCGCGCGGCGGAAGCGGGGATCGTGCTGCTCAAGAACGACGGCGACCTGCTGCCCATCGCAAGGAGCGCGAAGCGCATCGTCGTCATCGGCGGCAATGCCGATGTCGGCGTGCTGTCGGGTGGCGGCTCGAGCCAGGTGCGCTCCGTCGGCGGCGCGCCGGTGGAAATCCCGCTCGCGACCGGCGCCTCTGCGTCGTTCGCCCGCATCACCTACCACGCCTCGTCGCCGCTGCTGGCGCTGCGCAAGGCCCTGCCCGGCGTGCGGATCGACTGGATCGACGGGCGGAACCTCAACGCCACGGTCGATGCGGCGAAGGCGGCGGACCTCGCGGTCGTCTTCGCGACGCAATGGACCAGCGAGGCGCAGGACGTCCCCAACCTCAACCTGCCGGATCAGCAGGACGCGCTGATCACCGCGATCGCCACCGCGCAGCCGCATACGGTCGCGGTGATGGAGACGGGCGGCCCCGTGCTGATGCCGTGGCTGGCCAAGGTGCCGGCGGTCATCCAGGCCTGGTATCCGGGCCAGCGCGGTGGCGAGGCGCTGGCGGGCATCCTCAGCGGTCGGATCAACCCGTCCGGCCGCCTGCCGATCACCTTTCCCGCCGATGCGTCGCAGCCGCCCCGCTCCCGCCCGGTCGGGCTCGACCGGCTCAACGCCCTCGAAGCGTCGGCGGCCGCCGATCCGGCGAATGCCGCGCGCTACGTGCAGGAAAGCTTTCCGGTCGACTATGTCGAGGGCGCGGACGTCGGCTATCGCTGGTACGAGAAGAAGGGCCTGAAGCCGATGTTCCCGTTCGGGCACGGGCTCAGCTACACGCAATTCGCCTATCGCAATCCGCAGGTGACGGGCGGACGCACGCTCAGCGTCACCTTCGACGTGGTGAACACCGGCAAGCGCGCGGGCGCCGACGTGCCGCAGATGTATGTCGCTCGCGACGGCAGCGGCGCACCGATGCGGCTCGCGGGCTTCCGGAGGATCGAACTCAAGCCGGGCGAGACGCGGCGGATCACGCTGACCGCCGAGCCGCGCATCGTCGCCGACTATGACACGGCGCTGCCGGGCTGGCGGATCGCGGGAGGCACCTATCGCGTGGCGCTCGCCCGTGACGCGACGGACCGGACGATGGTCGCCACCGCGACGCTGGAGCCGCAGACGATGAAGCCATGATCCGGCGCGGTTGAACAGTCGAGGCGAAGGGGGGCGGACGTCGACGGCGAACCGCCGCCCCCGGAAGGCGGGAGGCGGTGCGGGAGCCGTCCTACCGCTTCCAGTAGCGCACGTAATCGACGCGCATCCTTTGCGGGAGCGCGGCGTCGTCGACACCTTTCGCCCCGCCCCAGTCGCCACCCACCGCCAGATTGAGGATCATCTTGAACGGCTTGTCGAACGGCCATGCCGCGGCGCCGCCAGGCTGGTCGTTGGCGACGCGCATATAGGCGCGGCCGTCGACGCCGATCAGGATCGCGTCGGGACGCCAATCGAGCTGATAGTCGTGCCACGCGGTGCACGCCGTCGGCACCGGCCTCTCCGCGCCGCGTTGCGTCTTCAGGACATGATTGAACTTCGCGCTGTGGACGGTGGCGTGAACGACGTTGAGATTCCAGCCGACCATTTCCATGATGTCGATCTCGCCCTTGGCGGGCCATGGTCCCTGATCGGGCAGCAGCCAGATCGCCGGCCATGTGCCGCGCCCGCACGGCAACTGCGCCCGGATCTGGTAGAAACCGTAGCCGAAGTCCCGCCGGCTCACCATGCGAGCCGAGGTGTAAGCCTGTCCGCCGGCATCCGGCTTGTCCGGCCGCTCCCGGCGGGCGACGATCTCCAGCGCCCCGCCGACGACCCGCGCATTGTCCGGACCGTAATATTCGAGCTCGTGATTGGGCCAGCCGGTCCGGTTTTGCGACGTGTCGAACCGCCAATTGGCGCTATCGACGGCATGTCCGGCGAATTCGTCGGCGAAGTCGGGCGCGCGGGCCGGCGCCGCGATCGGCTGGTCGGCGGCATAGTTGGTCGCGCCGAGCGTCGCGGCCTGCAGCATGACGAGGGCGAGCAACATCGGCGATCTCCTTGGTCCGCGCGTTCGATACGTCGCGCCTGGCATGCAGCCTAGAGTGCAATCCCCGTGCGTGGAAGCGGTACCGGCCACCCCCACCCGGCCGGAGTGACGGCCGATATCGCGCAGATCCAGCCTCGCTGGATCGCACCTGGGCGCGGCCGGGCAGCGCGCGGAACGGCGACCGCCATCGAACTGTCATGGAGTTCGGGCATCGAAACGGCCGGAACGGGGGGAACGTCATGCAGTTGCTGGTCGTGGAGGACGATCCGATCATCGGCGAACAGATCGTCGCGGGGCTGACGCGCGTCGGCCATGCGGCGCGGCTGGCGACGACCGGGTCCGAGGCGATACGCCTGCTGCGCGAAGAGGCGTGCGATGCGATGGTGCTCGATCGCATGCTGCCCGACATCACGGGCCTGTCGGTGATCGACCATGTCCGCCGCGAGGGGCATGCGACGCCGATCCTGATGCTCAGTGCGCTGGGGTCGGTGAAGGACCGCATCGAAGGGCTTGAAACCGGGGCCGACGATTATCTCGCCAAGCCGTTCGACATGGACGAACTCGCCGCGCGCGTCGCCTCGATCGCGCGGCGGCGCGGCGGCCGGTCCGAAGGCGCGCGGCTGCAGGTGGGACGTCTGCACCTCGACCCGAGCGGCCATCAAGCCTGGTTCCGCGACGCGTCGATCGTGCTCAATCGCAAGCAATATTCGCTGCTGGCCCACCTCATGCGGAATGCGGACCGGCTGATCACGCGCTCGATGCTGCTGGAGGGGGTCTGGGGCTATTCCTTCGCGCCGACCACCAATATCGTCGAAAGCAACATGAGCCGGCTGCGCACCGCGCTCATCGGCCTTGGCTGCGACCCGATCGAGACGCAGCGGGGCGCGGGCTACGTGCTCCGGTCGGAGCGGTGCGCCTGACGCGGGTCGCATCGCCGTCGCCGCGCGTCGGCCGCCTCGCCGTGCGGGTCGGCATCGCCTTCGCGATCGCGATGGCGGTGGTCGGGCTGATCGGCTTCATCGTCGCCGAGCGCTGGGTGACGCACCGCATCGACGTGTCGCTGCGCGAACACGCGGCCAAATATCTCGCGCTCGGCGGCGGCGCTCCGGTGACCGACGCCGCGGTGGCGGCGCGCATCGAAGACTGGCAGCGGCGCAAGGTGCTGAGCGAGCGGACCTATGTGCTGTTCGGATCGGATGGGCGACGTATCGCCGGGCGGCTGGACATCGCCGTGCCGCCGCCCGGCCTCTCCATCGTCCGCTTCCGCGGCGGCGGCGTGTCGGTGCAGGAGGGCAGGGCGCTCGCGACGCGCCTTCCCAGCGGCAGCCTGCTCGTCGTGGTCCAGCGCAGCCAGGCGGCGACCGCGCTGCGTGCGCTGCTGCCGCAGGTCGTGCTGGCCATCTCGCTCGTCGCCTCTCTGCTCGGCATCATCGCGACGTGGCTGTTCGCGCATGTCATCGCGCGGCGTCTCGCGGTGGCGCAGCGCGCGGCCGACGCGATCGCGGCTGGCGATCTCAGCCGTCGCATCCCCACCGACGATCTCGACGGCATGTTCGCCGCGCAGGCGGAGGCGCTCAACCGCATGCTCGACCGGATGGAACATCTGGTTCGCGCGCAACGGCTGTTCTCCAGCAACCTGGCGCACGACCTGCGCTCGCCGCTGACCCGGTTGCGCGGGACGCTGCGCGACGGCGCCGCATGCACCGTCGACGACGGCCGTACTCTTGCGACGACGTTCGAGCGGGCGGAGCGCGAGTGCGCGGCGATCATCGGCATCTTCGACGCGCTGCTGCGGCTTGCCGAGATCGAAAGCGGCCAGCATCCCACCGCCGTCGGTACGGTGGCGCTGCGTCCGTTGATCGAGGACATCGCCGATACGATGGAGCCCGTGCTCGCGGATCGCGGCGGCAGGGTGACGATCGGCCGCCTCGACGACGCCTGCGTGCAGGGTGACGCCGATCTCATCAACCAGATGCTGGTCAATTTGCTGGAAAACGTCGCCACGCACGCGCCGCGCGGTACGCGGGCCGAACTATCGGCGACGCGCGACGGCGACACCGTCGTGGTGACGGTCCGCGACGATGGACCCGGGCTTGCGCCCGAGGATCGCGTCCGCGTGACCCGGCCTTTCGAGCGGGGCGCCGCCAGCACGGGTCGGCGCGGAAGCGGCCTTGGCCTGGCGATCGTCCAGGCGATCGTCCGCTTCCATCACGGCCATCTGGTGCTACGCGACGCGGCGCCCGGACTGGCCGTCGAGATCCGGCTTCCTCAGGCGCGCGCGTCCGTCTGACCGCCTTGCCGTCAGAGCGTCGCCGGAACCATCACGCGCGGTCGCTCCGTGCCCGGCGGCTCCGCCGACGGCGCGTCCACATATCGATGTACATCCACAGTCCGGACCCCGCGAAGAACAGGAGCGCCGCGCCGCCTGCGAGGTTGAGCGCGATGCCGACCGGGCCGAACTCCTCGCCCGAATGGATCTTCTTGATCCAGTGGTTCCAGGAGCCGAGCGCGCTACGCGTCTTCTTCGGCGGCGCGGACGGGGCGTCCGCCAGGGTCGATGCGGCGGGCGCAGGGCGCGCCGCGGGCGTATCGAAGACCGACGTCAGCTGTGTCGCTATGCCGGTCGCGGCGAGGATCAGCAGCAGCAGCGCGAACCAGGGGGCAAGCAGACGGTGCCAGCGACGCATCGGAATTCCTGATCGAACGAGGTGAAGGGTGTCCGGCGACGGGGCGACCCGCGGCGGCGACATCGATCCCAGACACGCCGAATGTGACACTGGGCTGATGCCAACATTCTAAGTTTGCAATGTTGCGCGTTGATGGCCGAACGGCGCGTCGCTGTCACCATTCCGTCACGGACGAAGCCTAGCCGGCGAGCCGCAGCGGATCAGCCCGTCCGAGGAATCGGGCTGATCGGCATCTGGGGGACTTGTCATGATCGTCAGGATTCTGACGCCGATCGCCTGTGCGATCGGCGTCCTGGGCATGGGTGTGTCGGCCGGGGCCGCGTCGGAGGAGGAGGCGCCGCGTCTGCTCGACGCCCGTGCCTTTGCGCCCGACCGGGTGATCGCGCCGCCGCCAGCGCCGGGATCGGTCGTGGCGACGGAGGAACTGCGGTTTCTCAGCAGGCTCCACGCGGCTGTGTCGACGGATCGCGTTGCGCGGGCAGCGCGCGACGGCAAGGACAAGACGCCGCACGCGTTCAACGATGCCGCCGGGCGGGACCTCCAGGCGCTGCCGGCTACCACCGCGCTGCTGCGGATCGTCAAGCAGGAGACGGGTGCGGTGGTCCGCGCGGGCAAGGCCTATTTTCATCGCACGCGGCCTTATGTCGCCGACCCGCGCCTGGCACATTGCGACAACGGCAACGGCACGGACGACAGCTACCCGAGCGGCCATGCCGCCTTCGCCTGGTCGACGGGCTGGACGCTGGCGCAGTTGATGCCCGACCGGGCGCCCGCGCTGCTCGAACGCGCCCGCGACTATGCGGACGGCCGCGAGATTTGTGCCGTCCACTATCCCTCGGACGTCGAGGCCGGCCACGCGCTCGGCACCCTCGTCGCCGATCACCTGCTGCACGACCCGCGCCTCGCCGATCAGGTCGCCGCCGCGCGCCGCGAACTGGCGCAGCGCTGATCCAACCTGCTTTTCGAAAGGAACCGCCATGACCCGCCCGACCCTTCGCGCCGCCCTGCTCGCAGCCACCTCCTGCGCCCTGCCGACCGCCGTCCACGCCGATCCCGGCGATTCCGCCGCGCGGCCCGCGGTCGCACCGGGCAGCGACCAGACCACCAGCGCTACGCAGGCCGGGCAGGCGAACGACAAACAGGCGCTGACCACGTCGGACATCATCGTGACGGGATCGCGGACGGCGGAGAGCGCACCGCTGACGGCTTCGCTGACGACCACGCAGCCGCAATCCGCGGTCAGCCGCGACTATATCGAAAACACGACGGCCACCGCCGACGTCAACGAGCTGATCGCGCTCACGCCCGGCGTATCCATCTCGGGCGCGGGTAACGGCTATGGCCTGGGTGAGACGAAGGCGACGATCCGGGGCTTTCAGGACGGCGAATACAACGTCACCTACGACTCGATACCCTTCGCCGACACCAACAATCCGACCCACCATTCGACGGCTTTCTTCCCTTCCAACACGATCGAAACGGTCGTCGTCGATCGCGGCCCCGGCAACGCCAGCCAGCTTGGCCAGGCAAGCTACGGCGGCAACATCAACATGTACTCGCGCGCCGCGACCGCCGATGCGGAGACGCGCGCCGAAGCGATCGTCGGCAACTGGAGCACCTTCCTCGCCCGCGCCCTGTTCGAGAGCGGCAGCATCGACAAGCTGGGCGGGACGCGCATCGTGCTCACCGGCCAATATCTCACCTCAAACGGCGCGCTGACCTATTCGTCCGTCGGATCGAAGAACCTGTTCGGGAAGGCGGTCGTGCCGGTCGGCGCGCACAACACGCTGACCGTGATGAGCAGCTGGAACCGCAATTATTACTATCAGTCCGACGTGCTGAAGGGCACGACCTGCGGCAGCGCGGCGACGGACGCCTATAATGCCGCCAATCCGAAGGCGACGACGACCACCGCGCTGGGGGCGGATGGACAGCCGCTGACGCAACTGACGGGACGCGGCTGTTCTGCGACGTCGCAGGTCGGCATGTACGGGCTCAACTACGGTCTGGGCAACGATCCGACCAAGCAGGATTACTGGAAATACAATCGCACCGACAAGACGACGGACTTCTCGTACCTCCGCCTGCAGAGCGACCTCGGCGGCGGCCTGTCGCTCGACAACCGCGCCTATATGTATGGCTACACCAACAACACATTGTCGGGGAACACCGGCAACGTCATAACCGGCTTTAGCGGGGCCGGGACGGCGGCATCGCCCTACAAGGCGGTCGTCAACACCAGCGACATCCTGGGGTACGACAAGCTCAACAAATACCGCGTGCTCGGCTATATCGGTCAGGCGGACTATGATTTCGGCTTCGGCAAGCTGCGCGTCGGCGGCTGGTACGAACATGCCGATACCGACCGCCACAATTTCGACCTCGACCGCACCACCGGCCTGCCCAGCTATAACGAGAAGGCGAACCTCGGCACCGCGGCGACCAGCACGCTGCCGCCGATCAGCCAGGCCAACATAAACTTCGTCCAGCATTCGACGTGGAACCAGTATCAGCTGTTCGGCGAGCTCGAACTGCGCCCGGTCGACGGCGTCTCGATCACGCCCGGCGTCAAATACGTCCACTTCACCCGCGGCGTCGACGCGCTGCTCAACCAGAAGACGCGCAGTCCGCTCGACACCAGCGCCACGTGGACGAAGACGCTGCCGTTCCTCACGGCCAACTGGCTGGTGGCGAAGAACTGGTCCTTCTACGGCCAGTACGCGCAGGGGATGTACGTACCGGACCTGTCGAGCTTCTATTCCGCGTCCGGCCAGCTTTCGACCGCCCTCGACGCGCTGAAGCCGCAGACGACGACGAATTACCAGGTCGGCAGCGTATGGCACGGCGATTACGTGTCGCTCGACGTCGATGGCTATATCATCAACGTTGACAACAAGATCGGCACCTGCACCACGGTCGGCTGCGACACGACGCTGCTGATCAATCAGGGGCAGGTCCGTTACAAGGGCGTCGAGGGGCAGGTCAGCGTCATGCCCGTCCGCGGGCTGACCGTGTTCGGCAACGGATCCTACAATTACGCGCACAGCGTGCAGACCGGCGCGCAGATCGCCAAGGCACCCTTCTCGACCGCGGCGGCTGGCTTCATCTATCGACGCGCCGGTTTCCGCCTTTCGTTCGACCAGAAGTATACCGGCCCGCAATATGCCAGCGACTATAACGGCAGCCCCGGCTTCCGCCTGTATCGCATCCGCCCCTATTCGATCGGCCAGTTTGCGATCAGCCAGGAGATCGAGGGTGGCCTGAAGCTGGGCGTCACGGTCACCAACGTGTTCAACAGCCGGGCGGTCACGAATATCGCGACCGCGTCGACCGGCGCCCCGACGGTGACGGTCAACGGGACGAAATACCAGTCCGGCTACGGTCAGCTCGACCAGTTCAACTATCTGCCGCCGCGCAGCTTCCTGCTGACAGCGGGGATCGCCTTCTGATGATGGCGTGGTGATCGGCGGTTCAGGGTTGCACGGACCCGCCGCCGGTCACCGCGAACACCGTCTGCAGCTGCACCTGCTCGTCGGGCGTCAGGTGCGGGTTCCAGACGTCGAAGATCAGGACGACGCGGGGCTGATCGCTGTCGTTCCATGCCTCGTGCTCGATCGTGTCGTCGAAGGCGAAGGGTTCTCCCTCGCGCCAGGCACGCGTCTCTCCGCCCACGCGGAAGCGGCAGCGCTCCGGCACGACGAGCGGCAGGTGCACGATCGCGCGGGTGTTCGTGACCCCCGTGTGCGCCGGGATATGGGCATGTGCCTTCAGGATCGAGAAGAAGGCGGTCGGCGCCTTGCCGGGAATGTTCGTTTGGGGGATCGACGCCAGCGCCGCGGCGGTCTCCGGGCAGCGGGCGCAGACCGCCTCGTTGCGCACCCCATATTCCCAGAGGAAGCAGGCGCTCCAGTCGGTATTGCCGTCCAGCGGCGACCATTTGTTGTTTGGCGTGCCGGCTTCCTGCCGGACATAGGGCCGGATGGCGGCATCGCCCGACCCCATCAGCGCCAGCGCCTCCAGGCGGATCGCGTCCGTCTTGGCGGCCAGCGCGTCGAACCACGGGAAGTGCGCCGGATCGAAGAACTCCTCGGCGGGCAGGAATGGGAAGTGAACGCCTGCGCACTGGTTGGCGTAGATCGCACGACGTCCGAGCATATGGTCGATGCAGGCCGCCATGCGGCGCGACGGCGCGTCGGGCAGCGCGGCGGCGATGTCGCGACCCAAAGCGGCGTTGTGCTCGGCAAGGAAGGCTCTCCCCCGCGCAAGGGCGTCGTCGATCGCGGGGGGGCGCTCGGTCATCGCGGACGCCATCTGGACGATGCCCGCCCAGGCCTGCGCCGCCTCCGATGCGGCGCCGTGGCGCTGGTACCATTCGGCCGACCGCAGCAGCGCCGTGAAATGCGTCCGGTCCAGCGAAAGCGCCTGATTCAGCGCGAAGCGCTCGCCGGATGCGTCTCCGAGCATGCGATGCACCGTGGCCTGATTGACCCATAAGGTGGGCTGCGCCGCATCCGCCGCCGCCGCGGCGGCGAACCGTGCCAGTGCCGCATCCAGATCGCCGTCCGCCATGGCGCGCATGCCTGCTGCATTGAGCAGTTGCGGATGGTCGGGCGCATGGGCCAGCGCCGCCTCGAGCGCGGTCCGTTCCGCGGCGGCGTCGCCGCGCTGTCGCGCAAGCAGCGCCTGCGAAGCGTGATGCTGGGCGGCGGGGGAGAGATCGGACATGACGGTTCGAAGCTCGCACGGCTGGATGGAAAACACAAAAAAAGGGGCGACCCTGCCAGGCCGCCCCCAATCGAGATGTCCGTCGGGACGGACGCCTTAGAAGCGCAGCTTGCCCGAAACGGTGAACAGGCGGCCCAGCACGTCGTAGGTCGACGGATAGGTGTTGCCGCTGTTGAAGGCGGTCGAACCGGCCGACGAACCCACCAGCGGCGGCTTCTTGTCGAACAGGTTGCGCACGCCCATCGTGAAGGTGAGGTGTTCGTTCACCTCGACCTGCGCGGCGAGATCGATGTAATTATAGGCCTTGATCTCGTTGAAGTTGTAGGTGCCGCCCGCGAGCGGGGTCGGACCCGTCACCACACCGCTGAACAGCGGCGTCGTCACCTGACGCGCGGTCGCATCCGGGGCCAGCGCCTCGTAGCGGACCTTGCCGATGTGACGCCACAGCACCGAGAAGGTACCCGGCCCAAAGGTCAGGCTGGTGCGCTGGTTCCACTGGAACTCCGGCTGGATCGACGAGCAGCTCGTGCTGTAATAGCCGACGCAGTCGCGATCGTACGCGCTTTCCGACGCACGGAAGTAGTTGTGCGCGGTCCAGGTGCCCTGGAAGCTCAGGTTCAGGCCGACATCGCCGAAATCACGCGCGTAATTGGCGTTGAGATCGATGCCGTCGGTGCGCAGGCGGCCGCGGTTGGTGAGCGGCTGCGGCAGGCCCGCGACCGTGGCGCTCGAGCCGCTGAGGCGACCCGTCGCCGTGCTGCGGCGGATGCTGGTGCAGGCGGCCGACGCGGCCTGCGCCGCGGTGATCGCTGCGGGGTTGGTCCCGAAGCACTGCGTCAGGATGTCCGCCGGGGTCGCCGCGGTGATCGCATTGTTCACGCGGATGTTGAAGTAATCGACCGCGACGCTCAGGCCCGGGACGATCCCACGCGGCTGGATCACGACGCCCACCGTGTAGGTGTCGGCCTTTTCCGGCAGGATGTTCGGGTTGCCGCCACCGGTGACGTTGGGCTGACCCGACGCCGGCTCGGCGATCGAGCCGATGACGTTGGCCGGCGCACCCTGGTTGCGGCAGGCGAGGGCGAGGTTCGCGCTCGCCAGCGGCTTGGCGCCGACGCAGGGGTCGAGGCCCGGCGACAGGTTGTCGAGACCCGTGGTGACGGGCGAGAACAGCTCCGCGATGTTGGGCGCGCGCACCGCACGCTGGTAGTTGCCGCGGAACTTGATCTCCTGGACGGGCTCGAAGCTGCCGCCGAACTTGTAGGTCGTCGCCGAGAAGGTCGGATTGTTCGCCGCCTGAACCTTGTAGTTCGAGTAGCGCACGCCGGCCTCGAGCGTCAGCGAGTGGAAGAACGGCTTGTCGGCGACGAGCGGCGCGATGATTTCGCCGAACGCCTCGCGCACGTCGTAGCTGCCGGAGAAGGGCAGCACCGCACCACCGGCACCACCGAGCTCGCCCGGCGACAGCGCATAGGCATCGGGCGTGCGGGTGTAGGTGTACTTGCGGTATTCACCACCGGCCGCGAACGCGATCGGCTCATTGGCGAAGGGCGAGGTGGTGCCGAAGTCGCCGTTCAGAACCGCCTTCGCCTGCGAGAGCGCGGTGTGGATCTGGATCGTGCTCTTGCCGTTCAGGAAGTTCGCCTGGTCGGCAGTGATCGATCCGGCCGGACCGAACAGGTTGATCGGAACGCAGTTGTTGGTGGTGACCGTGCAGGTCGTGGTGTTCGTCGCGTTGAGCGCCTGCTGCACGCGGCTGCGCAGCACGTAGCCCGACTGCGTCTGGTTCAGGTCGCTCTCGCCATAGGCGCCCGAAACGTCGAGCTTGACGTGCTCCGAGAAGCGGAGGCGCAGGCCGGCCTTATAGTCGAACATCGTCGTCGTGTAGGTCGAGATGCGCGGCCCGAGTTCGACCGAACGGCGGTAAACCTCCGGCAGCTGGATGGCTGTGGCGGTGTTGCAGGCGGTGCCGAGTGCGATGTTGTTGAGCGCGCAGAGCTGATCGCGGATGCCGGCGGGCAGATAGGGGTTGTTGCCGGGGATGGTCAGCGCTTCGCCGAAGATGCCCGACGGCGCGATGATCTGCTGGATCGTGTTCTTCGAGAACATGCCGCGGCTGTACACTTGGAGGTTGTCGTTCACCTCGTAGTTCGCCTGGGCGAACATGTTGTAGCGCTTGAACGGCGTCTGGAAGATATTGTACGGATTGAAGTTGAAGCCGTTGTAGAACGGGACGAGCGCGGTGCCGGCCGGATTGACCTGGAGGTCGTTGCCGGCGATCGCGATGCGCGTCGGGACCGAGGTCGGCGACGAGCCGGATGCAACGCCATTGCCCGAACCGATGCCGAAGATCGAGATGTCGCGATCACCCTGATACAGGGGGTCGGCTTCCTGATAACCCAGGCTCAGCACCGCGTTGCCGCGGCCATCGCCGAAGTTCGCGCCGATCGTCAGGTCGGCCGTGAAATAGTTGGAATCGCCGCGCTCGGTGATCTGCTGGCTGGCCTGTGCCTCCATGCCGGCGAAGTTCTTCTTGGTGATGAAGTTCGCGACGCCCGACACCGCGTCCGCGCCATAGGTGGTCGAGGCGCCACCGGTCAGCACGTCGACGCGCTGGATCAGCGCGGTCGGGATGTTGTTGAGATCGACGGTGCCGCCGGCTGCCGCGGGGACGATGCGGTCGCCGTCGAGCAGGACGAGGTTACGCTGCGAGCCGAGGTTGCGCAGGTTGATCGTCGCGAAACCACCGGTGCCGTTGTTCACGGCCGAACCGATGCCGGGAACCGCGCCCGGCAACTCGCGGATGATCTGTTCGACGTTGTTGGTGTTGCGCAGCGTCAGCTCGTTCTCGGAGACGGTGTTCACCGGGCTCGACGAGACGAGGTTCGGGTTGCTGATCAGCGTACCGGTAACGACGATGTCGCCGCCTTCCTGGGCGGGCGGCGGTGCGTTGGGATCGTCGGTTTTCTGCTGCGTCTCCTGCGTCGCAGGTGCGGTCTGCGCGATCGCGGGCGTCGCGATCAGCGCCGCGCCAACGAACAACGTCGTCGTCAGCAGGCGGGAGCGAAGGTTTTGCGTCATAGATACCCCTTTGTGGTCGACGCTCGCGAGCGAGCGGGCCTGTGCGCCGGTCTTTCAAGGGCCGGTCGCGCATGCAAATTCGCAGGGGATGCAGGAGCCTACAATATGGTTTTAAATTGATACTTCAAAATGTAGCCGGGGCGTGACAAAATCGTCACATGGAAGTGGCAAGAAATACTGTCCTATTCCTGGCCCTGTAGCAGGAAGGTTGACGTATTTTGTGGCCGGATAAAGGTACCTTATGCTGACCCTATTGCTAATTATCGCCGCTCCTGCGCAGGAAAATGGAAACAATTTGTTACAATCGTTGGCAAGTTGCCGGGCGATTGCCGACAATAACGAGCGGCTGGCCTGTTACGATCGCGTCTCGAAGGCGGTCGAAGAGGCGCGGCAGCGCAAGGACATCGTCGTGCTGGATCGCGAGCAGGTGCAGAAGACGAAGCGGTCGCTGTTCGGCTTTTCCTTGCCTTCGATCAAATTGTTCGGAGATGGCAAGGACGACGACAGTCTGAAGCAGCTCGTCGGGACGATGCGCGCATCGGCTGCGCAGCCAGGCGGATTGATACGCTTCACGCTGGACGATGGCGGCGTCTGGGAGACGACGGAGCAGTCGATGAACCGTCTGCGCGAAGGCGATGTCGTCACGATCAAGCCAGGGTCTCTCGGCAGCTATATTGCGACCGCGCCCGGGCGGCGTGCCGTGAGGGTGCGACGACTACGGTGACCGATGCCCTCGCCAGTGACGTATCGACTTGATAGCGTCGCCGGCCAACCTTCTGAAAGACGGGGCGTCATGTCGCGAATTGTCATCCTTTACCGTGCCGCGCTGGCTGCCGTCGCATCCGCCGGCGCCGTCGCCGGCCAAGCGCAGGACGTTTCGACGCAGCCCGAGCGCCTCTCGGCCGACGTCCGGACGCTGGCGTCGCCTGCGTTCGAGGGGCGTGCCCCGGGAACGCCGGGCGAGGAGAAGACGGTCGCCTGGTTGATCGCGCAGTTCAAGGCGGCGGGCCTGGAGCCCGGCGGTGCCGACGGTAGCTGGACGCAGCCGGTGCCGCTGATCCGCACCAAGGTCGGCCAGGGAGAGGTGGTCGCGAACGATACGGCCTTGGCCCCGGGACGCGACGTCTATCTTTCCACCGTCCAGCCCCAAAGCCGCCTGCTCGTGACGAAAGCGCCGCTGGTCTTCGTCGGCTACGGCGTCAGCGCACCGGAGCGCCACTGGGACGATTTCAAGGGCGTGGACCTGCGCGGCAAGGTTGCGGTCTTCCTGATCAACGACCCGGATTTCGAGGCGGGACCGGGGGACGATGCGGCAGGACGGTTCGGCGGCCGGCGCATGACCTATTACGGCCGCTGGACGTATAAGTTCGAGGAAGCGGCGCGACGTGGCGCGATCGGCGCGCTGATCATCCACGATACGCCGGGCGCCGGCTATGGCTGGGCGACGGTCACTGCGCCGGGCGGTGAAAATTACGATGTCGCCGATCCGTCCATGCCCCGCGTCGCCGTGCAGGGATGGATCGAAGGAAGTGCCGCCAACCGTCTGTTCGCCAAGGCGGGCCTCGACCTCGCGACGCTGCGCGCCGCGGCGCGGCGAGCCGATTTCCGTCCCGTTCCCCTGAAGGGAACCGGCCTATCGGTGGACCTGCCCGTCGCCGTGACGCGTGCGCAAAGCCGCAACGTGATCGCGAAACGCACCGGGCGCAGCCGGCCCGAAGAGACCATTATCTATGGGGCGCATTGGGACGCCTATGGCCAGGGGGTGCCGGACGCGGAGGGGCGGACGGTGCGCCCCGGCGCTAACGACGATGCGCTGGGTGTGGCGGGGGTGCTTGCGATCGCGCGCGCGGCGGCGAAGGTGCCACCCATGGCGCGGACCCAGGTGTTCGCCCTGTGGACGGGCGAGGAGAGGGGGCTGCTTGGTTCGGAAACCTATGCCGCGCATCCGATCTATCCGCTGGCGAAGACGGTCGCGAACCTGACGCTTGACATCCTGCAGACCGCGGGACCGTCACATGACGTCCTGCTGGTCGGCAACGGTCAGAACAGCCTGGAGGACCAGCTCGCCGCCGCCGCGAAAACACAGGGAAGGATCGTGACGCCAGAGGCGCTGCCGGAGCGCGGGCTCTTCTATCGCGCCGATCATTTCTCGCTCGCCCGGCGCGGCGTGCCGACGCTTCTGCTGATGGCGATCAGCGGCGCGCCCGATCTGGTCGACGGCGGTCGCGTGGCGGGCCAGCGCTGGCTGGACGCATATATGCGTTGCTATCACCAGACGTGCGACGCCTGGTCGCCGACATGGAACCTCGCGGGCGCAGCGGCGGACGTCGACCTGATCCGGCGCGTCGGCTTCGACCTGGCGGCCGGGCACGACTGGCCCATGTGGCATTCCCAATCGGAGTTTGCCGCGATCCGCGCCAAGAGCGATGCCGATCGCACGAAATGAGAGAGGCGACATCCTCGCGGATGTCGCCTCCCCCTCATGCTGATGGACGCGAGGCGCGATCAGCGGCGGCAATAGGCCGGGTTATCGGCGCGCGCGACGGCGTTACCGGCCAATGCGCCGGCGCCGGCGCCGAGCACGGTACCCAGGGTGCGGTCGCCCCGCGTGTCGATCGTACGGCCCAGCAGGCCACCTGCAATCGCGCCGATCACGCTGCCCGCCGTGCCGTTCTGGCAGCGGCGCGGCGCATAGCGATAGTCGCCGGCGTCGTGATAGTAACGCTGGCCCTGGTAGTAACGCGGACCCTGGTTCCAGCCGTCGCGGTACGCCTGACGATACGCACGGTCGTGATTACGATAGCCGTCGTCATAGCTGCGGCCGTAATAGTCGTTGTAGCCACGGCCATAATAATCCTGCGCCTGCGCCGCGACCGGGGCCAGCGACATCAGGCCCATCGCCAGTGCACCGGCACCGATCGAAAACTTCTTGAACATCTTGCCTGCTCCCATCACCAGAACGGGTCGGCCCCGATTGGGCGTCGACAAGGATGCTTATGGCGAATCGCCCTTGAGTCTTCGCTGAATGCAGTCGTTATCCTTCGTTCAGCCGGCGCGGCGACGCGCGATCCAATCGTCGACGCGGTTCTCCAGCACCGACAGCGGCATAGAACCGGACCCGATCAACAGGTCGTGGAAGCCCTTGATATCGAATTTGGAGCCCAGCGCGTCCTGCGCCTTGGCCCTGAGCGCCATGATCTTGAGCATGCCGATCTTGTAGCCCGTCGCCTGGCCCGGCAGCGTTATGTAGCGGCGCACCTCGGATCGTGCCTGATCCGGACCGCTGCGGCCGGTGGTGATCATGAAGTCGATCGCCTGCTGCTCGGTCCAGCCCTTGGCATGGATGCCGGTGTCGACGACGAGACGCGCGGCGCGGAACAGTTCCTGGTCGAGCCGCATGAAATCGGCGGCGAGATCGGGATAGGCGCCCATCTCCTTGCACAATGCCTCGCTGTACAGGCCCCAGCCTTCGCCGAACGCGACATAGCCATAGGCGCGCCGGAACTTGGGCGCGCCGGTCTGGCGCGCCTGGATGTCGCCCTGCATGACATGGCCCGGAATCCCCTCGTGGCACATCAGGTCGTAGACCGCGGCGGGATCCTCGGCGTTGCCGAGCAGGTGAACATAGACGCGCCCCGGCCGCACGCCGTCGGGGCTGGGTCCGGCGGCGTGCGCTGCGCCGCCCGCAACCTCGCTGAACGACGGCTCGCGCACGACTTCAACCTTGTAGGCGGGCAGGAGCCCGAAATAGGTCGGCAGCAGTGTTCGGGTATGCGCGATCGCATCGTTCGCGGTCTTCAGATAGGCGGCGCGCGACGCGTCGGTGTAGGGCGCCGGCGGAAACAGCTTCGCACGCTGGTCGTAATAAGCCTGCCGGTCCTTCAGCCCCGCCTGCCGCGCGAGCTTGTCCTGCTCACCCTCGATCCGCGCCACCTCCTTGAGGCCGATCTGGTGGATCTGCTCGGCGGTGAGATCGGTGGTGGTGTTGGTCCGCAGCGCGGCGGCATACCATTCGGCCCCGCCGGGGAGGGAGACGGCGCCGACCCGTCCCGATGGCGCGGTCGGCAGATCGGCCTCGGCCCAGGCGATGACCCGCTCATAGGCGGGCTTGATCGTCAGCAGCGAGGCGCGCGCGTCCTCGATCAGTGCGGCGGCCTGCGGGGCCGAAAGCTTGAGGCCCGCGACCTTCGCCTTTGCATCGGACCATAGCGGCGAATCCGGCCCGCCGTCGAACGGTGCCCCGGTGATGATCGCCCGGCTGCCCGCGATAACGCGCTCCATCTCGAATTTCGGTGCCCTGATGCCGGCGGCATCCGACGCCTTGCTGCGCAGGATCGCATCGTCGAGCACCGCCGGGATCGCGCGCAGCCGCGCGGCATAGGCCTGCATGTCGCGCGTGTCCCGAACCGTATGCGTGTTGATCAGGAAGTTTGGCAGTTCGGCGTGCACGGAATAGAGGAACGAGTAGAACGGGGGCTGGTAGCGACGGTATTTGTAGCCGGTTTCGGCGCGGTCGAGCTCCAGCGCCCAGATGTCGTAATTCGCCTGCGCGGCGGGGGACAGGCGGGCGCGATCGAACTGCCGCTTCATCGCCGCGACGCTGGCCCGGCGCCATTCCAGCCGCTTCAGCATCGCGGCATCGCTGTTGTCGTCGAGCCGATCCTGCCCCTCCTTGCTGCCGAGCCGCGTCGCCAACTGCGGGCGCATCGCCATCTCCTCGGCGAACTGCGCGTCCAGAAAGGCGGTGAGACGCGCGTCTTCGCTGGCGGCCGGCGCAGCTGCGGCCGGCACCGGCGTCTGGACCGCGACGGCGGCAGGCGCGGCGATAGGTAGGGCGGCGGGCAGGGCGGCGATCGTCGCGGCGCGGAGCAGATGGTGCATTTTGGTCCCCCTCTTCATGTGGCGATCCGCCTGCGCTCTTGCCGGGCAGCGGGATCGGGCGGCGGCACGATGGCCTGATTTGCGGCCTTAGCCAATGGCTTCGCACGCAAATGGCCGGTGTCGGACGAAGCGAGGCGATGAACGCGAATTTACGAAACGCAATGCGGCACTCCAACGTTCTTTGCTGACGTGGATCAGGCGCGATCCGGCCCTAACCACGAGGCTGGGCGCGTCTCGGACGCGTGCGTCCGATCCGCCGACCGACCGCGCAGGAGCAGCTTCATGAACGATTACAAGGACGTATTGGCAGGCAAGTGTCCCTTCGGCGGTGACCGGATCGGCGGCGCGTTCACCAGCAAGCCGGCGCTGCAGGATTGGTATCCGAACCGGCTTCGCGTCGAGCAGCTGCATCGCAACGGCCCGCGCGCCAATCCGCTGGGCGACGACTTCGATTACAAGGCCGCGTTCGAGGCAATCGACCTTCAGGCGCTGAAGGCGGAGATCAAGGCGTTCCTGACGAGCTCGGTCGCCTGGTGGCCTTCCGACTATGGCAATTACGGGCCGCAGATGATCCGCATGGCTTGGCACGCGGCGGGCACGTACCGCATTGCCGACGGGCGTGGCGGCGCGGGTGAGGCGCTCCAGCGGTTCGCACCGATCGACAGCTGGTGGGACAATGGCAATACCGACAAGTCGCGGCGCCTGATCTGGCCGATCAAGCAGAAATACGGCGATGCGCTGTCATGGGGCGACCTGATGGTGCTGACCGGCAATTGCGCGCTCGAGATCATGAACTTCCCCACCTATGGCTATGCCGGTGGCCGGCGCGATGCATGGGAGGCGGACGACGCGACCTATTGGGGTCCGGAGCACGTCGACATGACCACGGTCTCGTCGTTCGACGAGATGGTAAACCGGGACGAACGGTGGCGGGGCCGCAACGGCGACGCGGATTATGATCTCGAACAGCCGCTTGCCGCCACGCATCAAGCGCTGATCTACGTGAATCCGGAAGGCCCTTATGCCAGCGGCGACCCGATGGGGTCGGCACGCGACATCCGGGTGGCCTTCACGCGCATGGCGATGAACGACGAGGAGACGGTCGCGCTGATCGCCGGCGGCCATGCCTTCGGCAAGAGCCACGGCATGGTCAAGGCCGACCGCATCGGTGCGCCGCCGGAGATGGCGCCGATCGAAGAGATGGGTCTCGGTTGGCACAACCCGGAGGGCACAGGCGCCGGCGAATTCACGATGACAAACGGAATCGAGGGCAGCTGGACGCCCGACCCGACGACCTGGGACAACAGCTACCTGGAAAACCTGTTCAAGTTCGAATGGGAGCAGACGAAGAGCCCGGCCGGTGCGTTGCAGTGGACGCCCGTCGACAAGACCGCGCCGCACACGCCGGACGCGCACATCCCCGGCAAGACGCACCCGCTGATGATGATGACGAGCGACATCGCGCTGAAGGTCGATCCCGTCTATCGCGCGATCTGCGAGCGCTTCCTCAACGACTTCGACTATTTCACCGAGCAATTCTCCAAAGCCTGGTACAAGCTGACGCACCGCGACATGGGGCCGAAGGAGCGGTACCTGGGGGCCGAGAAGACGATCCAGGACGACCTGTTGTGGCAGGATCCGATCCCGCCGGTAGATCACCCGTTGATCGATGCCGATGATGCCGCATCGCTGAAGCGGCGCATCCTGGAAACCGGGCTCAGCGTTTCCGACCTCGCCTTCACCGCCTTCTCGGCGGCATCGACCTATCGCCACAGCGACAAACGCGGCGGCGCAAACGGTGCGCGCATCGCACTGGCACCGCAGAAGGACTGGGCGGTCAATCGCCGCACGCTGCCGGTGATCGCGCGGTTGCGCGCGCTGATGGACGGTTTCAACGGCTCGGCGCCGGGTGGAAAGAAGGTCTCGCTGGCGGATCTGATCGTGCTCGCGGGCTGTGCCGCGGTGGAGAAGGCGGCGGCCGACGCCGGCCTCGCGATCGACGTCCCCTTCGTCCCGGGCCGGATGGATACCGACGACGCGCGGACCGACGCCGACAGCTTCGAGTGGCTGAAGCCCGTCGTCGACGGTTTCCGCAACTATGTCGACGATCAGTTCGACACGATCACCGGCGGCAAGCTTTCGCCCGAGCAACTCTTCCTCGACAAGGCAAATCTGCTCGCGCTGAGCGCGCCCGAATGGGTGGTGCTGACCGGGGGATTGCGTGCGCTCGGCGCGAATTGGGACGGGTCCGATACCGGCCTGTTCACGGACCGTGTCGGCGTGCTGACGACCGACTTCTTCGATGTCGTCACGAGCATGGACTATGTCTGGGCGAAGGCGGACGAGGCGGGCCATGCGTTCACGGTCAGCGACCGCGACAGCGGAGAGACGCGCTTCCGCGCGACGCGCTGCGACCTGATCTTCGGCGCGAATTCGCAGCTGCGCGCGATCACCGAAGTCTATGCCTCTCGGGGCGGGCACGAACGCTTCGTCCGCGACTTCGTCGCCGTATGGGACAAGGTGATGATGGCCGATCGCTACGACAGCCATCAATAAGCACTGTGGCCGGGCGGCATGACGTCGCCCGGCCACGTTGCCGTCATACGGTGGTGCCCGCCAGATGGCCGATCAGCGCCGTCGCGGCCATTGCCAGCGCGCCCCAGAGCAGGACGCGAAGCGCGCCGCGGACCTGACTTGCGCCGCCGGCCGCGGCGCTGACGGCGCCGAGGATGCACAACGTCACGAGCACGCCGATCGTCACGACGGGAAGCACGAGCGCGTGCGACGACACGATGGCGAGCGCGACCGGCACCGCCGCACCAACGGAAAAGGATGCCGCCGAAGCAACGGCCGCCTGGACAGGACGGGCCGCGCCGCTGTCGGTGATACCGAGTTCGTCGCGCGCATGGGCAGCCAGCGGGTCGTGCGCCGTCAATTCGCGCGCGACCTGCCGTGCCGTTTCCCAGCTCAGTCCGCGCGCATGATGAATGGCGGCAAGCTCCGCCTCCTCGCCATGCGGGTCGTCGGCCAGCTCGGCATGTTCCTGCGCCAGATCGGCAGCCTCGAGATCGGCCTGCGAGCTGACGGAGACATATTCGCCGGCCGCCATCGAAAAGGCGCCGGCAACAAGACCTGCGACGCCGGCGATGAGGATCGCATGGCGATCCGCACCGCTTGCACCGACGCCGACCACGAGGCTGGCGGTCGACAGGATGCCGTCATTGGCGCCCAGCACCGCCGCGCGCAGCCAGCCGGTGCGGTTGATGCGATGCTTTTCACGATGTCGGCGCATGGCCTTCGTCCCTCTCGTCAGCCTCGTACCGTCGCGCGATAGCGCGATACGCGGCGCCTGTATCCCCTGTCTTCAGAATGCACCGTGCAGCCGTACGGCGACGATGTTCGCCGGTCCCCGGTCGCGATTATAGGCCGGGTTGACGACCAGTTGATAATCCAGCGTCGTCTCGATTCCGCGCGCCGCGACGAACTTGTAATAGGTCTCGCCGATCCATTCGGCGCCCGGATGGGGCAGGCGGCCATCGCCGACCAGCACGCCGATCCCGCCTGCGGCCAGATAGGCGCGATGATCCCGGCTGATGCCGTTGACGATGGCGACGACCCCGACCGTATCCGCCGCACGGTGCCACGCCGCCCCCTTCAGCGCCATGCCAAGCTGCGCGGTGCGATCGATATCGGTGAAGTCGTAGGGTTCGATGGACCCGTCGGCGACGCCGGCCCGCGCGAACAGGCCGAGCATGTCGCCGAGCTGCTGTTCGGCATTGGCGGCAACCCCGAGGCGCGTCTGCCGGCGGCGTACCGACGCGGTATCGATCGGATCGCCGGTCTGCGCGGCAAGCGACAATGCATCGTCGAAACGGCCGAAGCGCCCGCGATTGCGGAACAGCGTGACGCGCAATGCCCCCGGCTGTCCGTCGATCGTGTGGCGATGCTCCACCTCCGCATCCAGCTGATATTGGCCGAACCGCGATTCGAGCGTTTCGCCGTTGGGCACTTTCGACAGGTTGAAGGCGCCGACACGGAGCGTCCAAGGCCCGCGATACCATTCCGCCGCGATGCCGGTCGAATAGCCCCATGCATCGGCCGCATAATCGAAACTGCCCGCGTCGACCGCCGACCAGTTGAGGAAGTCGCCGCGCGGATCGTGCGCAAAGCTGTTGGTGTCGAAGATGTCGCCGACGCCGAACTTGCCCATGGTCAGCACCAGGCGGTCGGTCGAACGTGCGCCGCCCAGCTGGTTGGCGCTGCCCGCCACCGCCTCGCGCGAGCCGCCGAGCGCGATCGTCTGACGCAGGAACACACGCTGGAGGCGAAGATAGGGCGACCTGCGCCCGACCTTATAGGCCTCCGCACTCGGGAAGCCGGCGACGCCCAGCGTATTCGACAGGCCGAAGCCCTGGTCGACCTCCGGATTGATCCAGACCTCGCCTCCGGCCCAGGGGCGCAGGCCGGCGAACAACGTGACGTCGACGGTCTCGCGCGCCTGGTTCGGGGTCAGGCTGTTGGGTCCCGCATAGGGCGATGCGAAACTCGGCGTTGCCTGGACGACGTAGGTCGCCTGGCCGCGCAGCGCGAAGCGCTCGGACGTGGCGCCCTCGCCGTCGGCAGCCGTCGCCGCCGTCTGCGTCGGCGCACGATCCTGCACCTCTTGCGCGAGCGCTGGCGCATGCATCGCCAGGCCGGCGAGCGCGCATGCGCCCGCCAGCAACAAATTGGACCTGGTCATGACGATCCCCCTGTCGTCGGAATGTTACAGCTGATGCATCAGCGCAAGGTGGATGATCCGGACGAGGACGAGGCCGCCGGCAACCACGAGATACAGGCGCAACGCCCCGAGCCAGAGCCGTTCGCCGCGGCCCATCCTCGCCGGCGCCAGGGCATCGAGCGGCGGCATCCGCCATTCGGCACGCCCGGACCGGTCGATGATGTCAGCCGGCGCGCGCGCCAGCACGCGCTGGCTCAGCCAGCCGATCGCCGCGACGGTCGTACCGACGCCCAGGATCCACAGCATCGCTCCGGCGCCGAATCCGGGTATCAGTACCGAGCCGGTGAGGATGACCGACAGCAGGATCAGCACCGCGATCACCGCGCCGGTGAACAGGTTGAGCCAGGGGCCGTTGCGCCACGGACCCAGCACGGCCGCGTCATTGCACAGGAGCAGCAAGAAGACCGTGGCGCTCGGCAGGAGCACCCCCGCCAGCGACTGCACCGCATTGGTCAGCAGGCCGAGCGGCGTGCCGGGGATGAGCACGAGCGCCGCGGCGACGGCGACAAGGCCCGCATAGACGCAATAGAAGCCGATCGACTCGCGGGGCGAGCGATGTAGCGAATGGCGGATGCCGAACGTGTCGCCGATCGCATAGGCGGTGCTGAGCGACACCGCCGAGGCGCCGATAATCGACGCGTCGATCAAGGCGACGGCGAACAGCACTCCCATGAGGTGGCCGCCCCGCGCCGCGATCGCATGCGCGACCGCCCCGGCATCGGTGAAGCGACCGACACCCGTCGTTCCCGCGAAGGCGGCGGAGGTGAAGGCGATCATCGCGACCGCGCCGACGATCACGACCGCGATGCCGATCCAGAGGTCGACGCGGCTATACCCCATGAATTGCGGCCCGATGCGCTTGTCGATGAGATAGCTCTGCTGAAAGAATAGCTGCCAGGGCGCTACGGTGGTGCCGACGATGGCGATGATCAGCAGCATCACGTCCGCCAGTTGCCCGTGCCGCGGCAGGCCCGGCACGACCAGGTCGTGCACGACGCCGTGCACCGGCGGATGCATCGCCAAGGCGACCGGGATCAGGAGCAGCGAGCCGAAGACGAGGATCATCATGAAGCGCTCAAACCGGCGGAAGCTGCCCGTACTCGCCGCCGCAATGATCAGCAGCGCGGCAACGGCGACACCTGCGAGCCGTGGCACGCCGAGATAATCGAGGCCAAGCGTGATCCCGATGAATTCGGTGACGATGGTCAGGGCGTTGAGCAGGAACAGGTCGACGACGCTGAACGCTCCCCAGAAACGGCCGAACCGCTGGAAGATCAGCCGGGCGTGTCCGACCCCCGTCACCGCGCCGAGCCGAAGCACCATTTCCTGGTTCACATAGAGGACCGGGACGAGCAGCAGCAGCGTCCATAGCAGTGACGTGCCATAATTCTGGCCGGCCTGCGTGTAGGTGCCGAACGCTCCCGCGTCATTGTCCCCCACCATGACGATGAGGCCGGGGCCGACGATCGCGGCCAGCGTCGCCAGCCGGCGGCGCCAGTTTCGGCGCGCACCGGTGTCGGCGACGTCGATCGTGCCGAACGCACCGATGATGTCGCCGGTGTGCGCGCAATCGAGGTGGGCGGTGGGGCGGACGGCGCGCGCGGCGGGATCACCCGCCGGCAGCGCGAGGGCATGCTGGGTCATGGCACGAACTCCGCGTGCTATTTGGATTCAGATGTTTCCGGGCAGGGGCCGGTGCTCAGACCGTGGCGACAGGGCCCTCGTCCATCGGCCGTGTCGTGGCTGGACGACGCGCGGCCAGGCGGACCCGACGGCTTAGCGGCTCGACGGGACGTAGATGGGCATGGCGTTCTATGCGCAGGAGCAAAAGGGTCATCGCGACCTCCTTGGGGACCGGGAAAAAATTACTTCCGGTCCGGGAGGTCGACGGACCGCCGTTCAGGCGGCGGTCGCGATCTCCCCGACCGGGGCACGTCCCGCGATCGGCATCAGTGGAGCAAAGCTCCTACTGTCGCCCTCGCCGGACAGGGTGCTAGATCGGGGTTTCATCGTCGTCCTTCGTCAGGCGCCAGGGGCGCGTTTGGCCATCGACTCGCGGTACGCCCGCGTCGATGGACGCGGCATACCCATCCGGGGTATAGGATCAAGTGTAAAATCGGTCATGGAAGGTTCGGACGGGCGTGAGCCACATCGAGAGGGAAAAGAAGAAGCTGCTCAACCGGCTCAAGCGCCTGCGCGGCCAGATCGAGGCGATCGAGCGTGCGGTCGAGGAGGATCGCGAATCCACGCGCGTGCTGCAACAGGCGACCGCCTGCCGTGGCGCGCTCGACGGCTTCATCGCGGAGGTGATCGAGGACCATATCCGCGCGCATCTGGTCGATCCCGCCGCGCCGGCCGATAGCGCGCAGCGCGCCGCCGCGGAGGAACTGGTGGAAATCGTCCACGCCTACCTGACCTGACAGACGAGGCCGGCAAAGAGCGGGAAGGGCGGAACCGCTGCGTCGCCACGCGTTGTGTCGCCATGGCCTTTCATGCTCTTCAGCCCCTCGATTTCCGCGCGCCCGCGATCCTGCTGTCCGGCACGGTCGACCAGGCGATGTACGGGCAATTCCGCCAGCAGCTCGACGCCGCGCCCGCGAAAGGATTGTGCGTCATCGAGCTGTCGACGCTCGGCGGCGATCCCGAGGTCGCGCGGATGATGGGCGAGGATGTCCGCTTCCGCAGCGAAATCGAGCCGGATCGCCGCATCGTCTTCCTCGGCAAGGCCGCGGTCTATTCGGCGGGCGTCACCTTCATGAGCTTCTTCCTCCGCGAAAACCGGTATCTGACCCGGGGTACGCGACTGATGATCCACGAGCGGCTGATGGGGTCCAGCCTGGAGATCAACGGTCCGCTGACGCGGTGCGTGGCGACCGTGGAGGCGAAGCTGAACGAGCTGCGGGCATCGATCGCCATCCAGAACGAAGGCTTCGCCAACCTCGTGCGGGGATCGGACGTTTCGCTGGACGAATTGATGGAGAAGGCCCCGAGCAACTGGTACCTGGATGCTGCGGAGGCACGCTCGCGCGGGCTCGTCGAGGCCGTCCTGTGACGGTCAGTCCGCCATGAACGGCGGCGGCGGGATGGTGGCGCGGACTTCGTCGAGCAGCATGGACCAGCGCATCGAAAGGTCGTCGAAATAGGCGTCGCGTTCCTCGATCCGCCGCGAGACGATCGGCGCGGCGGCATCGGTCGGGATGACGATCAGATCGATCGGACGGCCTACCGACAGGTTGGAGCGCATCGTCGAGTCGAAGCTGATCAGCCCCAGTTTCACCGCCTCGCTCGCCGGCATGTCGTACCGGAGCGAGCGGTCGAGGATGGGCTTGCCGTATTTGATGTCGCCGACCTGCAGGAACGGCTTGTCGCGTTGGCATTCGATGAAATTGCCGGCCTCGTAGAACAGGTACAGGCGCAGTCGCTCGCAGCCGATCCGGCCGCCCAGCAGCAGCGACACGCCGGTCGAGATGCCCTGCGCGGCGAGGCCGATCGAGACCTGATGACGGGCGGCGAGCACCGCTTCGCCGACCAGCTGGGCCGCACGGAACATCGTCGGTGCGTCGCTGAGCCGGCGGGGCGGCCCGCCTTCCTCCGTCGGCGGCAGTCCCTCCGCCAGCGTCGACAGGACCAGCTGCGTCACCGAGAGATTGCCCGCCGTCGCGGCGACGAGCAGCCGGTCCGGGCCGGCGGCGAGGAGATGCAGCTTGCGATAAGTGGATATGTCGTCGACGCCGGCGTTGGTGCGCGTGTCCGCGATCATCACCAGTCCCTCTTCGACCAGCATGCCCAGACCGTAGGTCACCGAAAAGTCCGCTCCATCAACTCTGCCGCTGGTGCCCTGCCTGCGTCACCGACACCGCGACGTCCAGCGTTTCCTCGCCCCCGCCGATACGCGCACCGGCGATTGGCGCGGCTTCGCGATAGTCGAGCCCGATCGCGACGCGCACATAGGCATCGTCCGGACAGATGCCGTTCGCGCTGTCGAAGCCGACCCAGCCGAGATCGCCGACACAGGCTTCCGCCCAGGCGTGGGCCGCAGGCTGGTCGTCGGCACCGTCGCGACGGAACAGGTGCCCGGACACGTAGCGCGCGGGTATGTCCATGGCACGCGCCGCGGCGACGAACACATGGGCGAAGTCCTGGCAGACCCCGTGACCCATCGCCAGCGCGTCCGCCGCCGCCCGCCGCACGTCCATGCCGGTCGCATCGAACCGCATCCGCGTGGCGAGCAGGCGGTTCAGCGCATGCAGCCGGTCGAGCGGCGTGGCGCCCGCCGCAAGCGCCTCGGCGGCAAGCGCATGGATGGCGGCATCCGCCACCGTCAGCGCCGAGCCGCGCAGGAAGACCGCGGCGGGCAGCGGCTCCGTCGTTCCGCTCACGACCCCCGCGCGATCCTCGGTCAGCACCTCTCCGGCGACCTCGATCGTCAGCGCGTCGAGCGGCCCGTCGACGTAGATCATCGTGACGTCGTTGCCATAGCCGTCGCGCGTGGCGCGCAGCCGTGCATCGCAATCCACGTCGATCTCCCAGCCGATCACCGTCTGCCCCGCGAAGCTGGGCGGCGTAAGGCGCGCGAGCTGCACCAGCCGCGCCTGGGGCGATGCGAAGCGATAGGTCGTGCGGTGGCGGACAATGAGGCGCATCAGGTGAACCGGAACTGCTGAGAAATGGCGCGGTCGAGATCGGCGATGTCGCCGATGAAGCGGCCCAGATATTCGTGGAGCCCGCCCTGGAACAGGCTGTCGATGCTGGTGCCGCGCATCGCCCCGCGCTGCCGCCGCGCCAGCCGGTCCGCCTCGCCCTGCATGCCCGTCCGCTGGCCGATCCGGTTGAGCAGCGTGACGATCCGCTCCATCGACGCCATCAGCGACCGCGGCAGTTCGTCGCGCAGGATCAGGAAGTCGGCGACGAGCCAGGGCCTAAGACCTTGTCGATAGAGCCAGCGATAGGCTGTGACCGCCGATACGGTGCGCAATATCCCCGTCCATTGGTCGCGGTCTACCGCGCCGCCGACGGCTTCGCCCTGCGGCAGCAGGAGATGGTATTTGACGTCGAGCAGCCGCGCCGTCCCGTTCGCCCGCTCCACCGCGGTGCCGAGCGCGATGAAGGCGCGCGCCTCGTTGTGGAGCATGCGGTTCAGCGCACCCTCGAAACCGCGTGCGTCCGCCTTGACCTCTTCGATCAGGTTCAGGATGCGCTCGCTGTCACGCAGGTGCTGGTGGCCGCGCACGCTGATCCAGGCGCGGTTGATCGACAGCCATGCCTCCCGCGACAAAGCGGTTCGCACCGCGCGCGCATTGTGGCGGGCGGCGTCGATGCAGGAGCGGATCGAACCCGGATTGGCAGCGGCGAGCAGCAGATATTGCGCGACGTCCGCCGGCTGCAGCGGCGCCCCCGTCGCCTCGAAGCCCGTCGTTGCGGTGGCGACGGCGAGCGCGGAAGACCAGGCCTCGCTGCCCGCCGGACGCGCCGCCAGTTGATCAAGGCGCAGCGTCGCCTCGACCAGCTGAGCGGTGAACTCGGCCCGCTCGATGTAGCGCCCGAGCCAATAGAGCGAGGCGGCGGTACGCGACAGCATCAGGCGCGCCCTCCCGTCGCCGGATCGGTGAACAGATCGGGCAGGATCTGGCTCTGGTGCATGCCCTCCAGCGACTGCGACTGCGTCAGGAAGGGGTCGCCGAGCACGAAGCTATCCTTGGTGCCGCCGCCCTGGCTCGAATTGACGACGAGCGACCCCTCGCGCAGCGCCACGCGCGTGAGGCCGCCGGGCGTGATCGTGATGCCGTCCGCCCTGGTCAGGACGAACGGGCGAAAGTCCACGTGGCGCGGCGCGAGCCCGTCCTCGACGAGGGTCGGGCAGGTCGACAGCGCCAGCGTCGGCTGCGCGATGTAGCGATGCGGCTCCGCCTTGAGCGCGGCGCGGAAGCGGTCGATCTCGGCGCGCGACGAGGTCGGGCCGACGAGCATGCCATAGCCGCCCGATCCGTCCACCAGCTTGACGACGAGTTCGTCGAGATGGTCCAGCGTATAGGCCAGCGCGTCCGGCTCGCGGCAGCGGAAGGTCTGGACATTGGGCAGCAGCGCCTCGCCGCCGGAATAATAGCGCACGATCTCCGGCATGTAGCTGTAGATCGCCTTGTCGTCGGCGATCCCCGTCCCGGGTGCGTTGACGAGCGCGACGTTGCCCGCGCGATAGGCGGCGATCAGCCCTGGCACGCCCAACAGCGAGTCCGCGCGAAAGACGAGCGGGTCGAGGAAATCGTCGTCGATCCTGCGGTAGATGACGTCGACCCGGACGGGACCTGAAATCGTCCGCATCCACACCACGTCGTCGCGCACCTCGAGATCCGCCGCCTCGACCAGTTCGATGCCCAGATTGTCTGCGAGGAAGCTGTGCTCGTAGAAGGCCGAATTGAACGGGCCGGGCGTCAGCAGCACGCAGACGGGTTCGTTCGCCGCGCGGTCGGGCGCGACTGAGCGCAGTGTCGACAGCAAGGCATCGGGATAACCGTCGACCGCCTGTACGGGGAACATCGCGAACAGTTCCGGGCACAGGCGCAGCATCGCCTCGCGGTTCTCGATCATGTACGATACGCCCGACGGCGTGCGCGCATTGTCTTCCAGCACGAAGAAGTCCGTCGGTCCCGTGCGGACGAGATCGATGCCGCAGATATGCGCGAAAACGTTCTTCGGCGGGCGGATGTCGGCGATCGGCGCGGCGAACTGTGGGTTGCGCAGGATCAGGTCGGCAGGAACGATGCCGTCCCTGAGGATGCGACGTTCGCCGTAGATGTCGAGCAGGAACGCGTTGATCGCCGCGACGCGCTGTTCGAGCCCCCGGGTCAGCGATGCCCATTCGCGCGCGCTGAATACACGGGGCAGGATATCGAACGGGATGATCCGCTCCGCCGCCTCCTCCTCGCCATAAACGGCGAAGGTGATCCCGATCTGCCGGAAGGCGGCCTCCGCCGCATCGTGGCGTCGCTTCAGATCCGCGACCGGCATCTGCCCGATCCAGTCGGTCAGCGCTCCGAGTTCGGGGCGCTGCCCGTCGCCGACGCCGAAAATCTCATCGAAAACCTGCCGATCCTGCATGGCGTCTCCCGGTCGGTCCCGAAGCTGCCGCAGCTTTGTGCGATGCACAAGGGCTTTGTCGGATCATGACACTTGCCGGAAGATGAGCGATCGTATCGTGCGCAGAGAAATGGCTTTGCGATCCGTTCGTGCGTGGCGTTCAGCGGTATCGCCGCAGCCAGGCGATGCGCGTTACGGTCTGCTTGCTGAGGCATGCCGGATGGTCCAGCCGCACGATCGTTCCCGCGCCCGGACTGAGGTCCAGCGGGCAGGCGGCGTCGCGACGCGCGATCCATTGGCGCTGCGCGACGCGGAGTACGGCTTGTCGGCTCGGGGTCAGCCGGCGCATCGTCGTGCGGTAGGTCGCGTTCAGTTCGGCATCCGCGCGGCGATAGTCCGCATCGTAACAGGCGGCCATCGCGTCGGTGACGCCCCGCGCCGCATCGCCGCTGGCAAGGCAGCGATCCAGTGTCGAGACGCCGGCGAGGGCAAGCGCGAGGATGAACATGGCCAGGTCTCCTATGGCAGACGGGGAGGATGATACGCAGACCGATCAGGTCGCGGCGATCCGCCGCAACTGGTCGATCGGCCACGCCAGCGGATTGCGGCGCGCAGCGCGGACCGTCGGGATCTCACGCAGCAGCAGCTCGACCGGGCGATCCTGCGGCACTGCCGATCGCGGTAGCCCCGCGTCCTGGTACCAAGACGCATCGGCTTCCGGATGCGGGCCGCTCAGCACGACCACGCCCTTGCCGCTACTGTAGCGGGCCGCGGCGATGTCGCCATTGCGATAGGCGGCGAGGGGGCGGAATCCCGGCCTGTCCGCAGCCTGCGGGAGATAGGGCCCGTCCTGATAATACAGGGTGCGATGGCGGTCGCCCCAACGGACTCCAACGACCGTGTCGGCTTCGGAATGCGCCTGCGTGCCTGGCCGGCCGACTTCGCTGTCCAGCGTCGCGTCGATCAGCGCGAGGTTCGTGCGGTCGGCGAGGTAGGCACCCATGCAGATGCCGATATAACCGCCCCCGTTGGCGACGAAGGACCGGATGGCAGACCGCCGCCCATCGCCCAGTGCGTGCAGGGCGCCGTCGATGTCCTGTCCACCGCCGGGCTGGATATAGACAGTATAACGGGACAGCGTCCGCGCCGAAACGTCGCGCGGTTCGTTCGGACCGACGAAATCGACGCGATACTGCGGGTCGACGCGGTGGATCGCGCGCATCAGTGCTTCGGCGCAATCCTCGCAGGCCGCTGGCCCGCGATAGATGGCGATGCGCACCTCGTCGTCGTGTGACCGCAAGGCGGAGGCAGAAGAGGAGAGGCCGGCAAACGCGAGGATTGCCGCCACGACGACGATGGCTTTCATGACGGGCTCGCTCGGTGACTGCGGCGATCTCGGACGCGGCGGGAGCCGCCTCCATCGTCATCAAGCCGTGTCGGCCGTGAAGGTTCCCCGGCGCGGTCCTGGATTTCGGGCCGAGGCGGCGTGCATAGACGCGGTGAAGCCCCTATGTTCGGCCTGCCACCATGGCTCGATCCGGTCGGGTCGAGCCCGTCGAGAGGATGACGATGACGAGTTCCGCGTTGCTGCTTCCCACCGAATTGCCCCCGTTCGACGCACTGACGCCGGATGCGATCCTGCCGGCGCTGGAGCGGGCGATCGCCGACCAGGATGCGACGGTGGCTATGCTCGCGCGCGACCGACCGACCACGTTCGAGGAGGCGTGGATGCCGCTGGAGCGGGTCGGCAACGCGATCGACGCGCTGTGGTCGGCAGTATCGCATCTGCATGGCGTCGCCGACACGCCGGCGCTGCGCGCCGCCTATGCCGAGGGCATGGGGAAATTGGTCGAGGCGAGCACGCGTCTGCGCCAGGACCGCGGCATCTACGACATGCTGGTCGCGCTGTCGGCGACGCCCGCCTTCGCCGAGCTGCCGCGCGCGGATCGCGTCGCGGTGGAGCACGCGCTGCGCGACTTCCGCCTGTCGGGCGTCGCGCTGGACGCGGCGGAGCGCGAACGCTTCGCCGCCGTGTCGGTCGAGCTGTCGCAGCTGGCCACCGCCTTTGGCAGCGCGGTGCTCGACGCGACCGATGCGTGGAGCGAGCATGTCACCGATCCCGCGACGCTGGCGGGTCTGTCGGAAGCCGATCTGGCGATGTTCGCGGCGGCGGCGAAGGCCAAGGGTCTCGACGGCTGGCTCGTCACGTTGCACGCACCCAGCGTCAATGCCGTGCTGACGTTCGCGGAGGACCGTGCGCTGCGCGCGCGCGTCTATCGCGCCTTCGGCACCCGCGCTTCGGACGAGGGGCCGCATGCCGGCCAATTCGACAACGGCCCCCGTATCGCGCGGATCCTCGAGCTGCGCCACGAGCTGTCACGGCTGCTCGGCTTCACCGATCCCGTCGCATGGTCGCTCGCAACGAAGATGGCGCCCGACGGGGCCGAAGTACTGGCCTTTCTGCGCGACCTCGCGCGGCGGGCGAAACCGATCGCGGAACGGGAATTGGCCGAACTGCGCGAATTCGCCGCGGACGAGCTCGGGATTTCGGACCTCCAGCCGTGGGATGTCGGCTTCGCCAGCGAACGGCTGCGTGCCTCGCGCTATGCGGTCGACGAGCAAGCGGTGCGGGCCCACTTCCCGGTCGAGCAGGTGGTCGAGGGCTGGCAGGCGCTGCTCCACCGCCTGTTCGGCATCCGGCTCGCGCCGCGCGACGACGTCGCGCTGTGGCACGAGGATGCGCATTACTACGACGTGGCGGATGACGAGGGCCGCGTCTTCGCGGGCCTCTACGTCGATCTTCATGCCCGGACGGGCAAGCGCGGCGGCGCGTGGATGTCGGAGGCACGGCCCCGGCTCAACGACGGCAACACGATCGGCGTGCCGGTCGCCTATCTCGTCTGCAACTTCGCGCCGAAGAGCGGGGACGCGCCGTCGCTGCTCAGCCACAACGACGTCGTCACGCTGCTGCACGAGACGGGGCATTGCCTGCATCACCTGTGCACGCGCGTCGATCGGCCCAGCATCGCCGGCACGAGCGGCTTCGAGTGGGACGCGATCGAGCTGCCGAGCCAGTTGATGGAGGATTTCGCCTGGGACCGGGCGGTGCTGACCAGCATGTCGGGTCATTACAAGACCGGGGCGCCCCTGCCGCCGGAGATGTTCGAGAAGCTGGTGGCGGCGCGCCGATATCACTCCGCGCTGTTCGTGGTGCGGCAGGTTGAATTCGCGCTGTTCGACCTGTTGCTGCACCTGGGCACGATGGGGTCGGATCCGATCGAGGTACTGGAAGCGGTTCGTGACGAGGTGGCGGTGATCCGCCCCCCTGCCTGGCATCGCTTTCCCCATGCCTTCAGCCACATCTTCGCGGGGGGCTATGCGGCGGGCTATTACAGCTACCTGTGGGCGGAGGTCCTCGCGGCGGACGGCTTCCGGCGGTTCGCGGAGGCGGGGCTGGTCGACCGGGCGACCGGCGATGCCTTCCGCGACGAGGTGCTGGCGCGCGGTGCGAGCCGACCGGCGGCGGACAGTTTCCGCGCGTTCCGCGGTCGCGACGCCGATGTCGAGGCACTGCTCATCCGCCGCGGGCTTGCATGACCGATTTCGTCGCGACGCGTGCTGCGTTCGACCTGCCGGAGGGGCTGGTCTACCTCGACGGCAACTCGCTGGGACCACTGCCCCGCGCGGCGGCGGCACGCGTCGAGCGGACGATCCGCGCGGAATGGGGCGAGCGGCTGATCCGGGCCTGGAACGATGCGGGCTGGATGGCGCAGCCGCCACGCGTCGGGGATCGCATCGGCCGGCTGATCGGCGCGCCCGCGGGCAGCGTCGTGGTCGGCGACACGCTGTCGATCAAGGTCTATCAGGCCCTTGCCGCCGCGCTCGCGCTCCGGCCGAAGCGTCGGATCGTCCTGTCAGACAGCGGTAATTTCCCGACCGACCTGTACATCGCCCAGGGGCTGCTCGACACGATGGGGCAGGGGCATGCGTTGCGCGTCGTCGCGCCGGAGGCGGTCGCAGACGCGATCGACGAGGACGTTGCCGCGGTGATGCTGACGGAGGTCGACTATCGTACCGGACGGTTGCACGACATGGCGGCGTTGACCGCGCACGCGCATGCGGCCGGTGCGCTGACGGTCTGGGACCTGGCGCATTCGGCCGGCGCGATCCCCGTCGACCTGTCCGCCGCCGGCGCGGATTTCGCAGTCGGCTGCACGTACAAATATCTCAACGGCGGCCCGGGTGCCCCGGCGTTCATCTATGTCGCGCCGGACCATGCCGACGACGCGCGACCTGCCCTCGCGGGCTGGATGGGTCATGAGAAACCCTTTGCCTTCGCTCCGGACTATCGCCCCGGCGCGGGGATCGAGCGGATGCGCGTCGGCACGCCGCCGGTCATCGCACTCGCCGCGCTCGAGGCGGCGCTCGACGTCTGGGACGGGGTGTCGATGGCCGACGTCCGCGCCGCCTCGCTCGACCTGTCGGAGCGGTTCATCGCCGAGGTGGAGGCACGCTGCCCGACGCTGACGCTTGCCAGCCCGCGCGACGGCCGCCGGCGGGGCAGCCAGGTGTCGTTCCGCCATCCCGATGCTTATGCCATCATGGCGGCGCTGATCGATCGCGGCGTGATCGGCGACGTGCGCGCGCCCGACATCCTGCGCTTCGGCTTCACGCCATTGTATCTCGGCCATGCGGAGGTGGCGCGCGGCGCGGCGATCCTGGGAGAGATCATGACGAGCGAGGCATGGCGCGATCCCCGCTACCAGGTGCGGCAGGCGGTGACGTGAGCGACCGGCCCTACGACCCCGCCGGCGACGGCGCCGAGATGTCGTTTCGCGGGCGCATGTCCTATGGCGACTATCTGTCGCTGGACGCGATCCTCGATGCGCAGCATCCGCTGTCCGATGCGCACGACGAACTGCTGTTCATCGTCCAGCACCAGACGAGCGAATTGTGGCTCAAGCTCGCGCTGCACGAGATGGAGGCGGCGTGCGCGGCGATCGCGAGCGACCGGCTCGACGTCGCCTTCAAGATGCTGACCCGCGTCGCACGCATCTTCGAGCAGCTGAACGGCGCGTGGGACGTGCTGCGCACGATGACGCCCTCGGAATATTCGCAATTCCGCACCTCGCTGGGTCAGTCCTCCGGTTTCCAGTCCTACCAGTATCGCGCGATCGAATTTGTCGCCGGCAACCGCAATGCGGCGATGCTGAAACCGCATGCGCACCGCGCCGACCTGGATGCGCGGCTGCGCGCGATCCTGGCGCGGCCGAGCCTGTACGACGAGGCGATCCGCCTGCTCGCGCGTCGCGGCTTCGCCGTGGAGCAGGAGCGCCGCGACCTTGCCGACCAGCGGGGCGAAAGCGAGGCGCTGGTCGACGCCTGGGCGCGCATCTATGCCGATCCCGCGGGGCAATGGGACCTGTACGAGCTCGCCGAGAAGCTGGTCGATTTCGAGGACTATTTCCGCCGCTGGCGCTTCAATCACGTCACGACGGTGGAGCGGATCATCGGCCTGAAGCGCGGGACCGGCGGCACGTCGGGTGTCGCCTATCTTCGACGGATGCTCGACGTCGTGCTGTTTCCCGAGTTATGGCGGGTTCGGACGGTTCTGTAGCGGATTGAGGCGGGGGACGGCATGGCGCGGGGCGGTAACGGATGCGAGGCGACGCGGCGCGCCTGGCTCGACGAGGCGGTGCGACGGATCGAGGCGGACTTCAACCGTTCGGCGGACACGCACCTCATCCACCTGCCGCTGCCGCGCTATCCGGGCATTGACCTGTACCTCAAGGACGAGAGCAGCCATCCTACCGGCAGCCTGAAGCACAGGCTGGCCCGATCCCTGTTCCTCTATGCGCTGTGCAACGCCTGGATCGGTCCGGGGACAACCGTGATCGAGGCATCGTCGGGTTCGACCGCGGTCAGCGAGGCCTACTTCGCGCGCATGCTCGGCCTGCGTTTCATCGCCGTCGTCCCGGCCTCGACCGCCGCGCCCAAGCTCGACGCCATCCGTTTCCACGGCGGCGAGATCCATGCCGTCGACGATCCGCGCACCGTCTATGACGTCGCGCACCGGCTCGCGGCCGAGACGGGCGGTCATTATCTCGACCAGTTCACCTATGCGGAGCGCGCGACCGACTGGCGCGGCAACAACAACATCGCCGAAAGCATCTTCGCGCAGATGGCGGAGGAGCGCTATCCGACCCCGTCATGGATCGTCTGTGGCGCGGGAACCGGTGGCACGTCGGCGACGATCGGGCGATTCCTGCGCTATCGCCGCCATGCGACCCGGCTGTGCGTCGCCGATCCCGAGCATTCGATCTTTCATCGTCACTTCGCCGATCGCGGCGAGACCGTGCTGCCGGAGGGATGCTGCAGCTGTATCGAGGGTATCGGCCGCCCCCGCGTGGAGCCGAGTTTCGTCCCCAGCGTAATCGACCGCATGATCCCCGTCGCCGACGCCGACAGCATCGGCGCCATGCGTGCCCTGTCCCGGCGTCTCGGCCGCAACGTCGGCGGGTCGACGGGTACCAACCTATGGGCGTGCCTTCGGATCGTCGAGGAGATGGCGGCGCGGGGCGAAAGGGGGAGCATCGTCACGCTGCTATGCGATGGCGGCGACCGTTATGCCTGCACCTATTATCAGGATGCGTGGCTGGCGGAGCGGGGCATCGGCTGGATCGACGCGGACGGGGCGACCACGGCCGCCCTGGCCGGCTGACCCGTTACGTCGCGGCCCGCCGCAGCTTAGGCCAGCGCATCGCGAGCGATCCGACGGCGCTCAGGCAAGCGGCGGGTCGGCGCTTTCGACCAGTTCGACGGCCTCGAACCCATAGCTGCGCCAGCCGCGCTGCCGCGCCGCATCCGCTGCCGCGGCGCGCTTCCCGGTCGCCTCGCGCAGCGATTTCGCATGGCCCCAGAACACCTCCGTCTTGCCGTCCGCCGTCACGGCAACGATCCGCCAGTAATGCGTGAGCGGCGCGGCCGTCGGACCGATCGTCTTGACGTAGCCATCCGGCATCGTCGCGGTGAGATAGCGTTTGCGCTTCGCCATGCTGGTCCTTGCCTGAAGACCCTGCCCGAAGCACGACGGCGCGGCGCATGGCAAGGTCAGCGGCGCGCCCGCTCCCACGTGGTGCGATAGGCGAGCAGGGCTTCGACCGCGTCCGTCTGGAACAGGCGTACGCCTTGATCGGCGAGTCGACCCCATACCGCCTGCGGGTCGTGCCGCGCCTCCGGATCGCCGCCCATCCCCGTCACGAAACCGTGGAACAGCGTGTTGATCCAGATCGGAACGCCGAGCGCCTTGGCTCGCGTGGTGATGGCGGGAAGCGCGGTGACCGGCAGTATCGGCAGCTCGATCGCGATCGGCCGGGTCGGGCCCTGCATTTGCTTCTCGATGATCTCGGCGACGTCCGCCGCCCGGGGGTCACCGGTGATCGGAATGACCGCAAAGGGTACACGGTCATAGGGCGGGATCGATGCAAGCGGCACGGAGGCGATTCCGGCGGACGTCTTGACGATGACGCGATCGGTTGCGCCGGCGCGGTGGACGGCATCGACGACTTCCCCGTAGATTGCGTCCTTGACGTCGAGGTTGAGGACGATCCCATCCTTCGCGAGCGCCAATATCTCGTCGAGGGTAAGGACGCGCTGGTCCGACAGCGGCGCCCCCGCACCGCCCTCGTCCTGTCGGAGCCGCAGCGCCTTGAGCTGTGCGAGGGTAAGGTCGGCGACCCGACCCGTGCCGTCGGTGGTGCGGTCGACACGCTCGTCGTGCATGATCACGAGCGCACCGTCCCGACTGCGCCGGACGTCGGTTTCCATCACGTCGGCACCCAATGCGACACATTGCGCGAGCGCGGCGGCGGAATTTTCGGGAGTAGGACCCAACCCGTGCAGCGGGGCGGCTTCATGGCAGCCGCGATGCGCGATCACGATCAGGCCGCCGCGCGGATCGCGGATGCGACGAAGTGCATCCGGCGGCGCCGCCTGAACGGCGGAACAGGCGAGCAGACCGGTGACGGCCGCGAGGAGCAGGCGTTGCATGATCATTTCCATCGAAAAAGGCGGGCGGCCGCGACGGGCCGCCCGCGTCAGGCGCCACGGTGGGGGGACATCCTCCGTGGGGTTACCATTTGCGGCTGACGATCAGGCGCACGTTGCGGCCGAATAGCGGCCGCCCGAAGATGGCGGTGGGTACGCCCTGGCCGAACCGGTCCCCCGCCGTGTTGCCCTCGGTGAAGCCGTGCGCATTGGTGATGTTGTCGCCGGCGACCTGGAACTGCCAGTCACCCGACGTTAGCATGCCGCCGAGACCGAAGGAGCCATAGGCCGGCAAAGCGGTGGTGTTGCCGAAGTCGGTGAAGCGCCTGCCGACGTAATCGTACCGTCCGTACACGCTGATCTTCGCGTCGCCGGCGGTGAAGTCCAGCGTCGGGCGTACGTTCAGATACAGCTTGGGCTCGCGGATGATCTGCTTGCCGTTCGCGATGCGCGCGTCCGCGCCCGTGCTGCTGGTGAAATTGAGGTAGCGCGGGTTCTGGAACGTCACCGAACCGGCCAGGGAGAAGGGTCCGCGAACGCGCAACAGGCCGTCCGCCTCCAGGCCCTTGTTCTCCGCGATGCCGACGAAGTTGGTCGTGACATCGGCGCGGCCCGTCACGGGGTTGAACGCCGCGAAGCTGGCGTTGAGCGGGTCGAAGCGGGTGTAGAAGCCGGTGATGTACAGATAGGACCCGCCCGTGAGCAGCTTCACGCCGGCCTCGTACAACTTGGCCTTGGTCGAGATCACTGCCGGCAGCGGCACGTTGGTGACGATGTTCGATGTCGGCGGCACCTGAAGCTGCGAGGCGCGCAAATAGATGCCGATATGGCCGTTGGCGTCGTAATTGGCGCCGACCGTCCAGTTGGTCGCGTTCAGCTTGATGCGAGTGCTGTTGATCGCGCCGGTGAAGCCGCGAGTGCTGTTGTCCGCGAGGGTCGTCGCGTCACCCAGATTGTAGGCGCCGGTGACGCGGCCGAAGCCGCTGAAGGTATACCATTCCTGGCGCAGGCCCGCGTCGATGCGCAGCTTGTCGGTGATGTCCCAGGTGTCGGTCCCGTAGAGCGCGATCAACTGGCCGTCGGCATGGCCACCGCCGAGCGACGACGCATCGGTGAGCGCGCCATTGTCCGTGACGTAACCGAGCACGGCGTTGTTGGCGGAATAGGCGACGAGGTCGAGGACGGGCGGCTGCGATTTCACCTCGACCAGATAATTCTGGTAGACGTTGAAATTGGTCTGACCCCACAGCGAACCGTAGGTGCCGATGCGGATGTCGTGCGTGCCGAGCCCAGTCTCGAACTTGCGGGTGATCGACAGATCGCCCTGAGCGGAGGTGAAATCGCTCGCGATCGAGCGATATTGGGCCTGCATCACCAGCCCCGAATCGTTTGCCGGATTGTACGCGGTCTGACCGCCGGTGCCGGCGATCGCATAGCCCATCCGCGCCACCCCGGCACCGAACGCCGTGGTCGCCGCCGGGAGGAAGCCGTTGGCGAACGTGGTCGCGTCGACGGGGTTGGAGGTCGAGTAGAAGGCGTCGAAACGCACCTTGCCCTGGGTATAGCCGCCCTTGGCGGACACGTGCCAGTCGCCGAAGTCGCCCTCGTAATCCAGGCCGACGTTGCCGAAGATCATGTGCCGGCCGTTGGCGAGGTCGCCGCGCTGGTTCTGGATCACACCCGCGCCGTCACGATATTTGATGTTCACCGACCGCAGCGCCGGCGTGTTGATAGTGCCGGAGAAATAATCGACGTACTTGTCGAGGCTGACGGCCGGATTGCGCGGGTCGTTGGTCGGGATCGAGAGATAGAAGAGGTTGTGATCGTCGGTGTACTGGCCGGTGATCTTGACGAAACCGTTGCCGAAATCGTGCTTGATGTTGGCGCGGATCTGACCGCCGCGATCGCTCGGGAAGCCGGAATTGCGGTAGCCGTCATGGTAGCGCAGGAACCCGCCGATCGCGTAATAGGTGTCCTTCGACAGCGGGCCGGCCTGATAGGCGTCGAGCCGGTAATAGCCGGTGTCGCCCAGCGTGGCCTGCACCTTGCCGCGGGTCGTCGCGGTGCCGGTGACGGTGATGACGTTGGCGATGGCGGCGGCGGTGCTGGCGTAGATCGGTGCCGGACCGCCGCGCACGACCTCGACCCGGTCGGTCATCAGGTCGAGGCGGTTCATGCCGTCGCCCTGGTTGAAGAAGTAGCCGTCGAGTTCCTGATACAGCGGCAGACCGTCCTGCTGATAATAGAGGAAACCGCGATCGGTGGGAATGCCGCGGACGCGCGTGATGTTCTGGACCTCGCCGCCCGTCGCCTCGACATGGATGCCCGGCAGCGCGCCGATCAGGTCGGTCGTGCTCTTGGGTGCGAGCTTCTGGATGTCGCTTTGCGACAGCGAGTTCACCGCATAGGACACGTCGAAGCGACGCTGCTCGCGCGCCGAACCGGTGACGATGATGTCTGAGCGATCCTCGTCCTGCGCCGTGGTGCTCGCGTCCGACGTGGTGGACGCGCGATCCGCCGTGTCCTGCGCCGACGCCGATTGGGTCGCGGCCGCCATCGCGCACACCGCTGCCCCGACCAATAACATGTTCCTCATTCGAGCCCCCTCTGCCTTGCGATGGCGGCGCAGTGGGGACGGAATGTGACACTATTATTTTCTTACATGTAATTAAATCATCATCGTCTCCGCCGCAGTGATCGCGTGGACCGGGATCATCGCGGCGCCGATCACGACGGCCTTGCTGCCGATCGTCGAGGCATGGATCGACGGCAGCGACGAGCGATAGCCGTCGCCTCGCCCGTGCAGGCGTTCGCTGAGACCCCGGGCGATTCGCTGCAGCAGGACGATGGGTAGCGCGCCGGACAGGACGACCGCGCCGGGATCGAGCCATACGGTGCCGCTCATGATCGCCATGTCCAGCTGCCCGATCACGCGTTGCGTCCACTGGTCGATCGTTGGTGCGTAACGATCCAGCAGACCCTCGACCTGCGCGAGAGAATCGATCGCCGCGCCGGCGTCACGCAGGACGAGCAACAGGTCGATACCCGACGGCCGTTCGCGGTGGCCCGGAAACAGCCGACCGACCTCGCCCGCGTTGCCGTGCTCGCCCAAAAAAAGGTCGCGCTCCGCGATCAGCCCGCCGCCGATGCCATGCCCCAGGAACAGCGTCATGACCGAGCGGTAGCGATCGATGATGCCCGGCTGATAATATTCGCCGAGTGCCGCGGCGCTGGCGTCGTTCTCGATCCAGACCGGCATCCCGAGCGCATCGCCGATCACCTCGGTCAGGGGGACGTCGTTCCATCCGGCGACACGATCGACGACGATCCGCCGATCGCGACGCCCGGGCAGGGCGTAACCGGGCACCGCGACTCCCAAGCCCAGGAACTTCCCCCGCATGAACCCATGCGTCGCCGCGAGCGCGTGCAGGCGGGCTTCCACCGCGCGGGCGAAGACGCGGGGATCCGGATCGTCGAAGGGCGACGCGTCGTGAACGACCGGGTTGCCCCGGAAATCGACGATGACCAGCTCGAGCCAGCCCGGATAGGGCGCGGCGCCGATCGCCCAGCCGCCGCGGCCGGACACCGCGAGCGGAATGGTCGGCCGTCCGCGCCCCCGTTCCTCGGCGAGGTCGAGCTCCTCGATGAGATCGAGCGCCAGCAGCGATTGCGTCAGCCGCGTCATCGTCGCGCCGTTCGTCCCCAACGCCTGTGCCAGCCAGCCGCGCGACGCCGCTCCCTTGATCCGCAATTGCATCAACACGCGCTTCTGTGGTTCGCTCAGGGCGATCTGGGGGCGTGGGGGGCGGGTCATGGAGGGGCCTTTTATATTTCCGCAGTGTCAAATAAATGAAAATCCGGCTGGCTAGAGGGGCGGACGATGAACGCCGATGCCCCCGCCGAAGCGCCCGCCCGGTCGCATCCGCTCGCCACGCAGGTCGGCTACAGCGCGGCCAATCTGGGCAAGAGCGTGGTGTGGAACAGCTTCGAAAGCATCATGCTGTTCTACCTGGTTTCCGTCGGTGGCTTTCCGCCGCTGGTCGGCGGCGCCTTGCTGGCGGCAACATTGCTCTGGGATGCGGCGTTCGATCTTGTCGTCGCGCGCTGGACCGACCGCTCCGACGGGGGCGGCCGGCTGGGGCGATTGATCGTCGTCGGTGCGCCGCTGTGCGGGATCGGGTTCTGGCTTGCCTTCGCGCTGCATGCGCCGGGTCCGGTCGCCGCGGCGATCATCGCCTGCCGCCTGGGCTATTCGCTGTGTGACGTCGGGCACAATACCTTGCTCATCCGGGTGGCGTCGGCACCGGGTGATGCCGCGCGCGTGTCCGGCATGCGGCTGCTGTTCAGCGCGGGCGGTGTCGCGCTCGTCGCGCTGGCGTCGGGATCGAGCCTGGCGCACACATTGCCCGAGGCACAGCGGGCCTCCTTCGCCGTCGGTGCGCTTTGCGGCGGCATGCTCTATGTCGCGACCCTGTTCGGCGCGCTCTATGCGACGCGCGGGCTCGAGGCGCCGGGGGCATCTGCGAACGTGCGGCCCGACCGCCCGTTGCGCTATTATGCGCGGGACGCCGCGTTCCGCCGCCTGCTGGGCGTCATCGCGTTCCAGGCGGCGCTGGTGCCCCTGTTCCAGCGTGCGCTGCCCTTTTACGGCAAGGCGGTTCATGCCGATCCCAGCTGGGCGGGACCCGCGCTGTTGACGATCACGCTGTCGCAATCGCTGACGCTTCCCCTGTGGATGGCGGCATCGCGGCGGCTCCCGCCGCGGACGATCGCGATCGGCGCCCATGGCGCGGCGATCGCCGCGATGTTCGGGTTGATGATCGCACCCGCCTCGGTCGCCGAGCCGGTACTGCTGGTGGGGCTTGGCGCGTCATTCGGCGGCATGAACCTCGCCATTTGGGCATTGCTGACCGATATCGTGCAGCGGACGCTTAGGGAGGGTGCGGGGGGAGAAGCCACGCCCGTCGGCCTCTTCCTGGCGACGCTGAAGGTGGCGGCGGCCTTGGGCAACTTTCTCTTCTCGGCGATCGTCGCCGCGGGGCCGGTCGCCCTGGCATGGCGGCTGGTGCCGGGCGGCTCGTTGCTGACGACGAGCGCGACCGCTCTCCCCGTCTGCGGAAGCCTGGCGGCATGCGTCCTGCTCTATTCGATGCGGGACTCGTTCGCCGCCTTCACGGCGACGAAACCGGGCCTAGCGGGACGCTGCAGATCGTGGCGGCGTCGCACCGCCATCCGCCACGTCGATGCCGGCGCGGAAGCGTGAACGCCAAATATTGCGCGCCCCGGAAGCGGACTGGCTCCGCCCCGATCCAGCCTGGCTGGATAGCAGGCTAACGTCCCCCGGCGCGGCGCATCGGCATCGCGTCGATCGTCTCCGCCAGCATCGCCGCGTCGACCGGTCGAGACCGGCGCAGCTTGACGCCGCCGTCCTTGCCGACCAGCGCCACGCCAAATCCCGAAGCGGGCAATCGGTAGCGCCGTCGCAAGGCGCCCGCGCCGTCGCCCGCGCCGATCACTCTTTCGCCCAGGATCTCGATCACCACCAGATCGCGATCCTCCGCACCCGTTCGCCACGCCCGGAGCATGCCGCGTTGTTCGACCAGCCGGGGATCGTCCGCGTCGGACGCGCTGATCAGCAGGACGCGCTTGTGCCATCGCATCGCCGGCACGCTGGCTGGAGCCGTCGCGGTGACAGGCGGGGCAGGGGGCATGCCGAGCAGGATCATGGTGTTACAACGCGCGCTCGATCGGGTGGTGCCGCCGGCGATTACGGCGTGCGCTGCGCCGATCCGGCGGCGGCCTGACGGATGCGGACGGTCAGCGCCAGTTCGTCGCGCGCGGTCAGCACCTTGCGGCGCACGTCCGGCGGCACTGCGGTGCGCGACGCAAGGAAGGCGTCGACCACCGCCAGCGCGGCGGCATCCCGCTGGCCGCCGATGAACGCGTCGATCCAGCCGGGCAGGAAGAAGATCCGCCGATTCTGGCGTATCCAGTCCAGCCGGTCGAGGGCGGGGCGGAGGAAGGACAGCGTCAGGGATGCCTGCTCGATCGTGTTGAACGGGCCCAGGCTTTCGCTCGCCCATGCCTCGTTGAGCGTCGGATCGTCGAAGTAGCGACGGAAATAGGCGGCTTTGACGGTCCTGTCGGGGCTCGCCGCGCGTGCAACGAACGCATCCTTGACCGCCTCGGTCGACTGGTCGCGGCGTCGCTCTGCTTCGTACAATTGCTGCGCATCGGGCGCTGCGATGGCGATAAGTCGCGTCACGATGGCCCAGCGGGTAGGCTGGCGGATCGCCGCATCCGCGAACGTCGCCCGCCCGGCAAGCAGATCACGCAGACGCGTCAGCGCGAGCGGCGTTCGCGCCGTAGCGACGAGCCGGTCGAGCGCGTCCTTGCGCAATCCGTAGCCGAGCCGCGTATCGTCCAGACGGGCGATCAGCGCGCGCTCCCACTGCGGGCGCAGGGCCGCCGCCGCTTCGTCGGCGAGATAGACGTTGAGGGCGGTCGCACCGCGCGACAGGATCGCGCGGGAGATCTGCTCGTCCCGCTCGTCGGGCAGGCGGTCGAGCACCACCTCGAGGTAGCGGTCGGGCCTCAGCCGGACGTCGCGGACCGTGTCCCACAGACCGCCCCACATCAACGCGCGCAGCAGCGTATCGCGCACCGTACCGACGTGCGTCATGATCCAGTCGACGGTGCGGTCGTCGGGAAGGAACAGGCCGTACCCCTGGTCGTCGTCGTTCGGCCACACGTAATCCGGAACGGGAAGACCCGATGCGCCGCGAACCATCGCCGTGTCACCGCTGAAGGCCGCGTCGAGCACGACGTCGGCACGGTCGCGATAGCCGAGCCGCACGCGCACCTTCATCGGCCACGCGCCGCCGGTGTCGCCCCGGAGCGTCTGCGCCGGCCGCTGCACGAGCGCGAGCGAGCCGATCCGGCCGCCGGATCGCGTCATTCGCGTCTCGACGCGTGGCAGGCCGGCGCGAAGCATATACTGGCGCCCGAACGCGCCCAGGTCGACGCCGGAGGCCGCGCTGATCGCGCCCAGCAATTCCTGCCACGTGGCATTGCCATAGGCGTGGCGGGTCAGAAACGTATGCAGCCCGCGTCGGAAACCGGCCTCGCCGACGAGGAACGCCAGCTGTTTGATGACCGCGGGCGCCTTGTTGTACACGATCGGCCCGTAGTTGCTCTTCGCCGCATCGAGATTGTCGAGCGGTTGCCACAGCGCCTGCGTGCCGCTGGTCGCATCGGCGCGATAGGCGGGCGTCTTGGTCGACAGCAGAAAGGTCGTCCAGGCGTTGCTGTCGGGTTGCAGCTCCGCCTGGATGCGTGCGGCCATGTAGGTGGCGAACCCTTCCTTGAGCCAGAGGTCGTCGAACCAGCGCATGGTGACGTCGTCGCCGAACCACTGGTGGCTGATCTCGTGGTAGATCGTCGCGTCGCGGCCGAGGCGCTGCGGCAGCGTCGGCGGCTCGCGGAAGACGAAACGGTCCTCGTTGTAGAAGATCGCGCCGACATGCTCCATGCCGCCGAACGGAAAGGCGGGGGCGAGCAAGAGGTCGAGCTTGGCGAAGGGGAAGGGGACGCCGAACCAGTCCGCGAGCCAGCGGACGGCGGAACGGTTGGTCTCGATCTGGACGTCTGCGTCCACCTCCGCCCGACGCGACGCGCGGGCGTAGAGTGTGATCGCCCCCTGACCCTCGGGCGCCGAGGTCCAACTCGCCCAGGGGCCGGCCGCGAAGGCGGCGAGATAGGTGGAGATCGGCTCGGTCTCCGCGAAACGCCAGCGGGTACCGGCACCGACCGCGTCCTTCGCCAGGGAGCGACCGTTCGCGACCACGGTCCAGCCTGCGGGGGCGGTGAGCGTCCACGTGAAGCGCCCCTTCAAGTCCGGCTGGTCGAAACAAGGAAACAGCAGGTTGGCGTCCGAAGGGACGAGCAGCGTGTAGAGATAGTCCGCGCCGTCCTTGTCGTCATGATGGCGGATGATCGCCGCGCCGGCGGCGGCGATCGGCGTCGCGAAACGCGCGCGAACGACGTTGCTGTCGGCCTTCAGCATCGATCCCGGCAGCACGACATGGCCGTCGGCGATATCGGCGCGCGCGGGCCGTCCGTTGATCGTGAGGTCGCTGATCGAGAGCCCGCGGAAATCGAGGATCAAGTCGCCGCCGCCGCGCGTCTGGTCGAAACGGATCTCGACCGTCCCGACCGCGGCCTCGCGCGCAGTCAGTTCGAGCGCGATGGCATAGCGAAGGTTGCCGATCCGCGACGACCGCTCGCGGGCCAAGGCCAGCGCGATGCCCGGCCCCGCGCTCGTGCCAGAAGCCGCGAGGACGCGCGCGGCGGACGCCCCGACTGCCGGCACCAGCATGGCAGCCCCGAGAAAGTGTCGCCGATCGCCCGTAACGTTCATGATGATGGCATCCTGTCGCATCCGCGACGCGACCCTATCGCCAGCGCGGCAGCGGGCAAGCGCGCAAGCGTCGTCGTCGACACCTGCCTGACGATCCGACAAGGAAAGCGGGATGCCCCGCGGCGACAGCGTTGATGCCAGCCCGCAGCGAAAAGCGACGAATGTCTCACATCGGTCTGAGACCACCAGTATCGGAACCGCGAGCGACCGCTTTATGGTGACCCCTACGGGACTCGAACCCGTGTTTTCGCCGTGAGAGGGCGCTATATCGGCCATCTGCGCACGATCATGGAACAGCTAACCTCAAGGAAAAGTGCCATTCCGTCCTTGCTTGTGCGCCAACGTTCGCCCATGCTTATTACCGAAGCATTACCGAAGTTTCGAACGGAGCCGGAACATGGCACGGGTGGTGGTCGAGGCGAAGCTGCAGAACCGGACAGCGCGCGAGCGGCTGACGGCGCGGACGGAGCCCTACTGGCGGACGATCGGCGAGGGCGCACATATCGGCTACTATCGCGGTTCGCGTGGCGGTCGGTGGGTCGCCCGGTTCCGCAAGCCGGGCGCGGCTGGTGGCTATGCCAAGACGACGTTGGGCGAGGCCGACGACGTTCTCGATCCTGACGGCGAGCGCATCCTGAGCTTCGCGCAGGCGCAGGAGAAGGCGCGCGGCTGGTTTGATACCATGGCTCGGGATGGGAGGCGCCCGGCAGGCCAGCCTTACACCGTGGGCGATGCGCTGGACGACTACATGACGAACTTCGGCGGGAAGAGCGTCACCGCAACCAAAAGCCGGGTTGAGGCGATCATCCGTCCCGCGCTCGGGACTATCCACGTCGACAAGCTTACCTCCAAGCAAATTTCCGACTGGCACAAGCAGCGGGCGAAGTCGCCGGCCAAGCTGCGGACGGGCAAGTTTGCCAAGGCGGAGAACGTGCGCGAGCTGGCGGACGATGACGCCGCCCGCCGCCGCCGTTCAACGGCCAACCGCGACCTGACGGTGCTCAAAGCGGCGCTGAACCGTGCCTTTCGCGAAGGGCTGGTGCGATCCGATGAGGCATGGCGGAAGGTGGCGCCCTTCAAGGCGGTGGACGCGGCCAAGGTGCGCTACCTGACGGATACCGAAGCGCGGCGGTTGGTCAACGCGATGGACCCGGCATTCCGGCCAATGGCGCAAGCGGCGATGCTCACGGGCGCGCGCTATGGCAGCCTTGCCAGGGCTAAGGTCCGCGACTTCGATGCTCAGTCGAACACGCTCACGCTTCCCGACACGAAAGGCGGCCGGACGCAGATTGCCTATTTGGAGGACGAAGGCGCTGCGCTCTTCACTCGCGCAGCGGCCGGTAAGCTGCCTACCGCTCTACTGTTCACCCATCCGAGCGGGCGGCGCTGGGGACCAAGCGAACAGGCACGCTATCTGGACGCGGCATGCACGGCCGGAAAGGTGGAGCGCGCCACCTTCCACGACCTTCGCCGCACCTATGGCGCGCGGCTGGCAAGGGCGGGCGTTCCGATGGCGGTGATCGCCGAAGCGCTCGGCCACGCCGACGAACGCATGACGCGCAAGCATTACGCGCACCTTGCGCCATCCTACGTCTCGGCCACGATCCGCCAGCATGCTGCCGGGCTCGGCATTGTGGAACGGGACAATGTGCAGGCGCTCGGCTAGTGCCTCCGGATCATTCAGGTAAAACGCGGGGAGGGTCGATGGATCAGACGATTGCCGCCGCCGATGAGAGGTTGTCGTCAGCTTTCCGGATGCTGGCTTATTCGCTCGATGAAACGTCAGGCGTCATCGACTGCGTGACTGTTCGCGACCCGCGAGGCCGCTACCTGTTCGCATGGCACAGGAACCCGCGTCACCTCCTGTTTTATCTGCGGCTGCCCGCTCTCCAGGCCAAATCGACACTTCGGCAGAAGGCGCTGCATCGGCATCCGGGACAGGTGAACAGGAATGCCGGCGGGGAAACGACGATAACGCTCAACAGTGAAGGGGACGCCGAGGCCCTGTTGGAGTGGCTGCTGCCAACGCTGCCGTTGCCGTAAGCCAGGCGTACGGCCGGTAAAGCTGCAAAAGCCGCTATTCTGCCGTCCCGCTGGCCGGCCGGCTTGTGGCTGGCGGCGCCTCCCTGCTACCCGTCCGCCATGTTCGAACAGACCTTTAAGAACCTCGACGACATTCTGCGGAAGGAGGCCGGCTGCGCGTCCGAGCTGGACTACACCGAACAGACCAGCTGGTTGCTGTTCCTGAAATATCTGGATGACCTGGAGACGGCTCGCGCCACCGATGCCGAGCTGCGCGGACAGGTCTACACGCCGATCATCGACACCGCGCATCGCTGGGGCCTGTGGGCCGCGCCGAAGGATGCCGCCGGCAAGCTCGATCATAACGGCGCCAAGACCGGGCCGGACCTCATCGCCTATGTGAACCGTGAGCTGTTCCCCTATCTGGAGGGGTTTAAGGGCCGTGCCACCAGCGCCGATACGATCGAATACAAGATCGGCGAGATTTTCGGCGAAATCCGCAACAAGTTCCAGTCCGGCTACTCGCTACGCGATGCGATCGATGCCATCGACGAATTGTCCTTCGGCAGCCAGATTCAAAAGCACGAGCTTTCGGAGCTGTACGAAGCCAAGATCAAGAACATGGGCAACGCCGGGCGCAACGGCGGGGAATATTACACCCCGCGTCCGCTGATCCGCGCGATGATCAAGGTGGTGAAGCCGACGCTGAACGATACTGTCTATGACGGCGCGGCCGGCTCCTGCGGCTTCCTGTGCGAAGCCTACGACTATCTCCGCCCCAAGGCGAAGACTGCCGGCGACCTAGACCGGCTCCAAAAGCGCACCTTCTTCGCCAAGGAAAAGAAGAGCCTCGCCTACGTCATCGGCACGATGAACATGATCCTGCACGGGATCGAAGCGCCCAACATCGTCCACACCAACACGTTGGCCGAACAGGTGCTGGACATACAGGAGAAGGACCGCTTCGACGTTATCCTGGCTAACCCGCCTTTCGGCGGCAAGGAGCGGCCGGAAATCCAGCAGAACTTCCCGATCAAGACCGGGGAGACCGCCTATCTGTTCCTCCAGCACTTCATCAAGTCGCTCCGCGCGGGCGGATCGGCGGCGGTGGTGATCAAGAACACCTTCCTGTCGAACACCGATAATGCCAGCGTGGCGCTGCGCCGCGAGCTGCTGGAAAGCTGCAACCTCCACACCATTCTCGATATGCCCGGCGGCACCTTCCAGGGCGCGGGCGTCAAGACCGTGGTGCTCTTCTTCGACAAGGGCGAGCCGACCCGCAGCATCTGGTATTACCGGCTCGATCCCGGCCGCAACATGGGCAAGACCAATCCGCTGAACGACGCCGACCTTTCGGATTTCATCGAGCGGCAGGCAAGCTTCGCCGAAGGGCTGAACAGCTGGAGCGTGGCGGCCGACACGCTCGATCGCGCGACCTTCGACCTGACAGTGCGCAACCCGAACGCGCCCGAAGGAGAGGCGATGCGGAGCCCGCAGGAGATACTGGACGAGATCGTAACGCTAGATGCCGAGAGTGCGGAGGTTCTAGTGCGAGTGAGGGAATTGCTGTGAGTAGGCGATGGTTGGAGTGCCCGCTGGGCGACGTGCTTGCTGAGCTAAAGAATGGTCTCAATTGCAAGCAGGACAAGAGCGGCCGGGGCGACCGGATTTCGCGCATAGAGAGTGTTTCAGACGGAAAATTCGATGATGCTCGGGTCGGATATGCTACTCTGACCGATGCTGAAAGAAAGCGCTACCGCCTCAAGATCGGCGACATCCTCTTCAGTCACATCAATAGTCCTCCCCACGTTGGCAAAACTGCTATCTTTGAAAGTGACACTCCGATCTATCATGGTGTGAACTTATTGCTCATGAGGCCGATCGCAGATGTCGATTCTAAGTTTCTGTTCTACTTCCTGGTAAGTTTGCGTGCTACCGGGTATTGGGCAGAAAACTGCAAGAAGTCTGTCAATCAAGCCAGCGTTAACCAGAAGGACATAGCAAGGGTCGCTTTCAAGTATCCGCGAGCGATCACGGAACAGCGCCGGATCGTGGCCGTGCTGGATGAGGCTTTCGGCGCTATAGTCACTGCAACCATCAACGCCAAAAAGAATCTTGCTAATGCGCAGAAGTTGTTCGCGGCCGAACTCGAGATACAGATGGATGGCACAGAAAGGGGTTGGGATCGAAAACCTCTGGGGGAGTTAGGCAAGACCGTCACCGGCAGCACTCCCAAAACAACTGAGCGAAGCAACTATGGCAACTTCATGCCGTTCATTAAACCTGGCGATTTTAACCAAGACGGATCATTGAACTACGAGAATGAAGGCCTCAGTGAGGGTGGCGCGGCGGCGTCCCGGCATATTGCGGCCGGCTCCGCTTTGATGGTCTGCATCGGCTCAATCGGTAAATCTGCTTATGTCGATAAGACCATTGCCGCAAATCAGCAGATCAACGCATTGATACCTAATCCTAATCTAAACGGCAAATTCATTTACTATCAGTTCCTCACGGCGGCGTTTCAGAGGTCTGTTTTTAATCAGTGCGGACAAACAACATTGCCGATCATCAACAAGTCCAGGTGGAGTGAGTTGTTGGCGTGGGCGCCAGCCCTCGACGAGCAGCAGCGCATTGTTGAGCGGTTGGACGTCATGATGCAACTACGGCGTCAGTTGGAGGCCACCTACCGGCGTAAGATCGAGTTGCTGGTTGGTCTGAAGCACTCAATCCTACGCCGTGCCTTAACAGGTGAACTGACAGCCATCACCGAGCTGGAGTCCATCGCCGCATGAACGAAGCCGAGACCCGCGCCGAATTGATCGACCCCGCGTTGCGCGAGGCCGGCTGGGGCGTGGTCGATGGCAGCCGTACCCGCCGTGAGGTAATCGCACCGGGCCGGATCATGGGCAAGGGGAAGCGCGCCCGCGCGCTGTCTTGTGATTATGTGCTGGTCTATCGCAACACCAAGCTGGCAACGCTCGAAGCCAAGGCGGCGACCAGGAGCTATACCGAGGGTGTCGCGCAGGCGAAGGACTATGCCGTCCGCCTGCAATGCCGCTTCGCCTATGCCAGCAACGGCAAGCAGATTTACCGCATCGACATGCAGACTGGCGCGGAAGCGCTGGTTGATGGCTACCCCACGCCGAAGGAATTATGGGACGCCACTTTTGCTGAAGCCAACCGCTGGCGCGACCGCTTCGCAGCCGTCGCCTATGAAACAGGCGGCGGGCGCTTCGAGCCGCGCTATTACCAGCACAACGCCATCGAGCGTGTGCTGGAGGCGATAACAGAGAACCGCGACCGCGTGTTGCTGACGCTCGCCACCGGCACCGGCAAGACGGCCATCGCCTTCCAGATCGCGTGGAAGTTGTTCCATGCCCGCTGGAACCTTTCCGACTGGAAGGCGGTCAGCGAGCCGCAGCGCCATCCGCGCATTCTGTTCCTGGCCGATCGCAACATCCTTGCCGATCAGGCTTACAACAGCTTTGCCGCCTTCGACGATGGGGCGCTGGCGCGGATCACGCCGGGCGACATCAAGAAGAAGGGCGCGGTCCCGAAGAACGCCAGCATATTCTTCACCATCTTCCAGACCTTCAGCAGCGGCACCGACGCCAACGGCGATCCCGCGCCCTATTTCGGCGACTATCCGCCCGACTTCTTCGACTGCATCATCATCGACGAATGCCATCGCGGCGGCGCGAAGGACGAAAGCGAATGGCGCGCGATCCTCGACTATTTCGCACCTGCCGTGCAGATCGGCCTCACTGCCACGCCCAAGCGGAAGAACAATGCCGACACCTACGCCTATTTCGGCAAGCCAGTTTACACCTACTCGCTGAAAGAAGGGATCAACGACGGTTACCTGACCCCGTTCAAGGTCCGCCAGATCGGCACGACGATCGACGAATATGTCTATACCTCCGACGATGCCGTGATCGAAGGCGAGGTGGAGGACGGCAAGCGCTACACCGAAGGCGACTTCAATCGCACCATCGAAATCCGCGAACGCGAGGCCTACCGCGTCCGCACCTTCATGGGCATGATCGACCAGCGCGAAAAGACGATCGTCTTCTGCGCGACGCAGGAGCATGCAGGCATCGTGCGTGACCTGATCAATCAGGTGAAAGCCAGCGCCAACCCGAACTATTGCGTCCGCGTCACCGCCTCGGACGGCGCGATCGGCGACCAGTGGCTGCGTACCTTCCAGGACAACGACAAGACCATCCCGACGATCCTGACGACCTCGCAGAAGCTGTCCACCGGGGTCGATGCGCGTAACGTCCGCAACATCGTGCTAATGCGGCCGGTCAATTCGATGATCGAGTTCAAGCAGATCATCGGGCGGGGCACGCGCCTGTTCGACGGCAAGGATTATTTCACGATCCTCGATTTCGTGAAGGCCTATGAGCACTTCAACGATCCCGAGTGGGATGGCGAGCCGCTGGACCCGGAGCCCAAGGAACCGCGAACCGGCAAGCCGGAAGGCGATCCGCCGGAGCCGCCAGAACCGGGGCCGGACCCCGAACCGCCGAAGACCAAGCTGGTGATCCGGCTGGCGGACGGGAAGGAGCGCGCGTTCCAGCATATCAGCGCGACGAGCTTCTGGAGCGTGGACGGGCGCCCTATGTCGGCGCAGCAGTTTATCGAAGAGCTGTTCGGCCAACTGCCCGAGCTGTTCCGCAATGAGGACGAGCTACGCGCCCTCTGGAGCCAGCCGGATACGCGCCGCCAGCTTGTCGAAGGCTTGGCCGAACGCGGCTTCACCGGCGAGGCGCTGGACGGCATCCGCCGCGCCGCCGATGCGCGAGACAGCGATCTTTTCGACGTGCTTGCCTTCATCGCCTATGCACGCCCGCCGCTGAAACGGAGCGAACGGGCAAGCAGCCGCCGCGCCGCCATTCTGTCCCGCTACGGCGACAAGCAGTGCGACTTCCTCGACTTCGTGCTCGCGCAATATGCAGTGGTTGGTGAGAGCGAGCTGGACGACGGTAAGCTGCCCGCGCTGCTGGAACTTAAATACGGCACGCCGATGGATGCCGTGCGCGAGCTTGGATCGGTGGCGGAGATACGCTCGACGTTCTTAGGGTTTCAGCGCGGCTTGTATGAGGTTGAAAGCCCAAGCCAGTAGGACCGCACAAACAGGAGCGGGGCTCGACGGTTCCCGGTTTGTACGCGATAGTGCGGGCATGTTCCGAAGCTCCAAACCGCGATCATCCTCATCTCCCGTTGTTGACGCTTTGATGCACGCAGGGCGCACCCTTGATGATGAGCTTCGCTCGCTGGTGACGCGCTACGGGGCCGATGCCGTGCGGGAAGCGGCGAAGAAAGCAACGGTCAAGAAGCGGGGACGCCGGCCGGAGAAGGATTGGCCGCTCCTTCGCCCCTGGCTGGATCAGGACGTGGAAGATTGGCTTGCCGAGCGCGATCCGTTTGCCGCCCGAAGCAATTACCTGATCGCCAAGGAATATGCGGCGAAGCATCCGGGCCATAATCCAATCGCAACCGCAGAGCGGATCGAGCGCAAGCTGCGCGAAAAGCGACGCTGGATGCTCTTCGCTGTTGCTTTGGGCAGGACGGACAAGGGCTGGCCAATCAGCGTCTACCTGAAAGCTTGCGAGGGTCTCATCGAAGAAGGTGGATCACCGGACTGGTCATTTTTGCTGGACCGCCCGCGCGGTGTGCTCGCCCGATACCAAGAGCGGTTCGGCAATGATGCCACGGCCCTGTCGTTAGATGAGATGGAGGAGGCTTTGCGGCAGCCCTTGCCCACGCTCGGCGGCGGTGTGCTTGGCAGCCTCTTCGGTCTTGGCAACTTGGGTTCATAAGTCACGGCTATTTCGACCCGTCGAAACTTAGCTCGCTTTTGGCCCGCCGAAACTCGCGTCAATTAAACCGCCTCGCCGCGCGATAGCTTGCCGCTATTTGAATGTTCGTCCACAACTGAAAGGACGGACAATGTTGGATAAGGAAGCGCCGGAAAAGCTCGCCTATAGCATCCCGGAAGCGGCCGCCGCCGTGAGCATCGGACGATCGAAGGTCTATGGGCTGATCGCGGAAGGCCGACTGGAGACGCGCAAGATTGGGAAGCGGACGGTGATCCCGGCCGCGTCGCTCGCCAAGCTGCTTGAGGTATAGGGACATGCGCCCGCCACGCGAGCACTTCCAGCGGCTGAACGCCACGCTCCTGCCTCAGCTTTCGACGCTGGTGAAGGAATGGCTCCCGGCCGGACGGGCGGCTGGAGCGGAATGGACCGCGCTGAACCCGCGCCGGCATGATCAGCGGCCGGGCTCATTCCGCGTGAACTTGCGCTCGGGTCGCTGGGCGGACTTTGCAACTGGCGAGGGCGGCGGCGATCCTGTCTCGCTCTACGCCTACCTGTTCACGGACGGGCGGCAGGGCGCCGCCGTGCGAGCGCTGGACGGCGGCAGGATTGCGGTTCGGCCGATGGGCGCCGCTAAAGTCGCGAAAGCCGCTAATCCTGATGCCGATGAGGCACGGCGGGTCGCCCGCGCCAGCGTCATCTACGCGGCAGCCGGACCGATCGGCGGGCCTGCGGAAGCCTATCTGATCAACAGGGGCTTGCGGCCAGTGCCCGCCTGGACGAGTCTCCGCACGGCCGTCCTGCGCCATCCTGACGCTGGCGAGCATCCCGCCGTCGTCGCGCCTGTGACGGGCACCAGCGGAGCTCTGGAAGGCATTCAGCGCACCTTTCTGACAGTGGACGGGCGCAAGCTGCCGGTGCGCGATCCCAAGCTGTCGCTCGGCCGTGTGCGCGTCGGTGCAATCCGTCTTGGTGATCCGGCAGCGGAGCTGGTGCTGTGCGAGGGGCTGGAGGATGGCTTGAGCCTCGCGCAAGAGCTGCCCGGCTCATGCGTGTGGGCGGCTCCTGGCGCCGGCATGCTGGCCGCCATGTGCCTGCCGCCGATCGTCTCTATCGTGGTGATCGCTGCCGACAATGATGCTGCCGGCGAACAGGCAGCGCGGCGGGCGGCCGAGCGGTTCGCGAGCAAGGGGCGGCAGGTGCGGATCATGCGCCCCGATCCGGCCTATAAAGATTGGAACGATCAGCTTCGCGGGATCGCGCGGTGAGCCGGTTCGCGCCCGCACTGGCAGCAGCCGAGTTTGTGTCCGCGCCGGAGCCGCTGCCGCTCCGCCGTGCGCTGCCGCCCGCCGAACCATTCCCGATGGCGGCGCTCGGTCCGGTGCTGGAGCAAGCGGCGCGCGCGATCATGGATCGGGTGCAATGCCCCGACGCTATCGCGGCGCAATCGGTGCTTGGGGCTGCTTCGCTGGCGGCGCAGGCGCATGCGGACGTAATCATTCCGGCAACCGGGCATGCTCGGCCGCTCTCGCTGTTCCTGGTGACGGTGGCAGCGTCCGGCGAGCGCAAGAGCGCGGCCGATGGCGAGGCACTGGAGCCGCTGCGGCACCGTGAGGAAGCGTTACGCGACCAATACGCGCGCGCGAGGCCAAGCTTTGAGAACGCGAAGGCCGCATGGGATGAGGCGCGCAAGAGGGCGCTCGGCAAGGCCAAGGGCAACTATGCCGCCGGCCGTGACGCGCTTGAACGGCTGGGCCCGCCGCCTGTGCCGCCACCCGCGCCCATGCTGTTGGTGCGCGAGCCGACGCTAGGCGGGCTGCACAAGCTGTTCGGCGAGGCGGAGCCTTCGCTTGGCTTATTCAGCGATGAGGCGGGCGGCTTCCTTGGCGGACACGGCATGAGCGAGGAAAACCGGCTGCACATGGCGGCCGGCTTGTCCGAGCTATGGGACGGCGCTCCGATCCGCCGGGTCCGTGTTGGCGACGGTGCCACGATCCTGCCGGGCCGGCGCTTGGCGGCGCACCTAATGATCCAGCCGGGCGTCGCCGATCGGCTGCTGAGCAACGTGGAGTTGGGGCAGCAAGGACTCCTGTCGCGCCTGCTAGTCGCCGCGCCCGCCAGCCTCGCCGGTACCCGCATGCAGCGCACAGCCGATCCGCGCTCCCGCTCCGCGCTGGACGCCTACACGCGCCGATTGCTGGACCTGCTGGAGCTGGAAGCTCCCAAGCAGGACGGAGCCTTGAAGCCGCGTCGCCTGGAGCTGGACGCGCAGGCGGCGGACCTGTGGCGCGCGTTCGCCGATGAGACGGAACGGCAGCTTGGGCCGGGCGGGACGCTGGAGCCGGTGCGCGGGTTCGCGAACAAGCTTGCTGAGCATGTCGCGCGGCTGGCGGGCGTTATCCAGCTTATCGACGTACCACAGGCCGCCAGCGTCGGCGGCGAGGCGATGGAGCGCGGGATAGCGCTCGCCCGCTTCTATGCCGGTGAGGCGCTGCGCTTGTTCCATACGGGTGCGATCCCGTCCGAAGTCGCGCAAGCCGAGCTACTGCTGAGCTGGCTGCATGCGGACTGGGGCAAGCCGCTGGTGGGGATCGGCCACGTCTATCAGCGCGGGCCGAACTCGATCCGCACCAAGGCGAAGGCACGGGCCGCCATAGACGTTCTGGAGGAACATGGCTGGCTGCACCCGATAACGGATGGCGCCGAAATCGACGGAAAGCGCCACCGGGACGCTTGGCGCGTGATCCCGCCGCTTTCGCAAGTTTCGCGACTTTAGCGAGCCGCCACCGGAAAACGGAGATTAAGCATGGCAGGAGCAAAACCGGCGGGAACGCTACAGGTGACGGAGAAGCCGGGTGTCTCGCGGGAGCGGCAGCTAGCAGACGTGGCGCTCGATCCGCTGTTCGGTAGCGCTGTCATCGCCTCATCATTCAATAAGCCGTTCTCGGGCGAAACCGACTTCACCGCGCTCTATGAGGCGCTGCACGATCGCGCCAAGGCGATCCGGGGCAACAAGCTCGGCAGCGCGGAGGATATGCTGACGGCGCAGGCTGCCGCGCTCAACGCTGTGGATCGGCGTGGAAAAAGGACCCCGGTAGCGGGGTGATCGGCGTCGAAAAAGGACCCCTCATTCCGTTGGTCTAAAGCTGTCCGCTTGGCAGATGTCAGGCGGCGAGATCGGGATGTTGGTA